>Ga0247814_10000125_pt1 | contig 73924 bp, 60 predicted proteins | sample UWRJL179409R1_FD_179947 | JGI IMG/M metagenome (GOLD analysis project Ga0247814, IMG submission 179947) | Plant litter microbial communities from Arlington Agricultural Research Station in Wisconsin, United States - UWRJ-L179-409R-1 | ecosystem: Environmental > Terrestrial > Plant litter >... | reverse complement strand
ACCTTTGCAAACGCTCAACGGGTGATCCACGGGTCATGTGTGCTGATTCTAAATATTTTTCAAAAAATATTTGTTGATAAGAAACAAAACCATACTTTTGCCCTCCCGTTGAGATAACGGACAACATTAATAACGCTTTGCTATGTCAAAAAGAACATTCCAACCGTCACGCAGAAAAAGAGTAAACAAACACGGTTTCCGTTTACGTATGGAAACAGCTAACGGCCGTCGCGTGTTGGCAGCCCGCAGAAGAAGAGGAAGAAAAAGACTGACCGTTTCTGACGAGAAGTTATTCAAATATTAATTCGTTTTCGACTTAAACGAAAAACCGGCCTTTGTGCCGGTTTTTTTGTTTGCAGAAAACGCTTTTTTCATCTTTTTCGTGGTTTGTTGAAACCAAACAATAAATTTGCATTTCTTCGGTTATTTAACGGAGTTAACACAAAGCTTTGCATACACGCATATACATTTTAGGACTAGCGGCCTTACTGGCATTAACCACTTCCTGCTCCACTAACCGGGACAAGTGGCTGAACCGCAATTGGCATAGCATGAATACCCGCTACAACGGCTACTACTATGGCGATATGGCTATAGATGAAGCTTTCGTGGAATTGGCCAAAACAAATAAAGACAACTACAACACCGTCATCCAAGTTTACCGGTATGGCGACAAAAATTCGGCCCAGGCCGTCAATCCGCTTACTGACCGTGTATTGGTGAAAGGCACCAACATGATCAAGAAACATTCGATGCTTATCAACGGAAAGCAAAAAAACAAATGGATTGACGACTGTTACCTGTTCATGGGCAAGGCCAACTTCATCAAACGCGAATACTCATCGGCATTGCAGCAGTTTTATTATGTAATGCAGACTTCGGAAAAAGAATCGACCAAGGAAGAAGCACGCCTGTGGATGATCAAGACTTACCAAGACATGGGTGAGTTTAGCCAAGCGGAGAGTGAATTCAACAACGTAGTCCCGGCCAAGCTCTCCAAAAAAGACGGCATGCGTGAATACCACGGCACCATGGCGGATTACTTCATTAAATCCGAAGATTATACCCCGGCCATCATCCCATTGCAGGAATTACTGAAAGTAACCAAAAAGAAATCAAGACGGGCTCGCTATACATACATACTGGGCCAGATTTATCGCGAAATGGGTGATAAGGAATTGGCCCGGCAAATGTTTGCCGAAGCCGTAAGACTTAAGCCCGAGTTTGAGTTGGAATTTCAGGCGGCCATTGCCTTGGCATTGAGTGGGGACGGTAGCGACAGCGAAGACCTCCGCAAAAAACTGCGCCGTTTGCTGCGCGACGACAACAATATCGACTTCCAGGACCAAATTTATTACGCCTTGGCCATTTTGGACGAGAAGGAGAAAAATGTGGATAAAGCGGTTTCCAACTATAAAAAATCCGTAGCTACCAGCACCTCTAATCGAGAACAGAAAGGATTATCCTATTTGGCTTTGGCCGAAATCTATTTTGGCGACAGGAACTTTGTGCCCGCACAAGCCTATTACGACAGCGCCTCCTTGAACTTGGACAAAAAACACCCTCGTTTCAACCAGGTAAACGCCTTAAAGGAAAACTTGGGTGCCATCGTATTCAACATCAACATCATCAATACCGAAGATAGTTTGCAGGCCTTGGTACGCATGCCCGAAAAAGATCGTTTAAAGAAAATTGAAACCTATGTAGATAACCTCCGGAAAGAAGATGAGCGCCGTAAGGAAGAAGAAGAGAACCCAAATGCGCTTTCTGCCACCGCTACGGGTGGGGTAGCTTCTGTGGGTGGTAGTAATTGGGCTTTTGATAATCCGCAGATCGTTTCCTTTGGCATAAAAGAATTTGCCAAAATTTGGGGTAGCCGTAAAAACGAAGACAACTGGCGCCGTAAAAATAAAGCCATGGTGATGGGCGATCCTGGCCAAACCTACATCGACCCGATTGCCATGGAAAACATGCTGCGCGACAGTTTGGAAAAAACAAGGTATAATCCCCAGACTTATATAGATATGTTGCCATTTGGCGACTCGGCATTGGCGGCTTCTTCCGCAGCCACCTACGAAGCCTTGTATAACTTGGGAATTCTATATAAACAGAACCTGAGGGCTTACGACCGTGCCATAGAATCGTTTGAGGACTTGGTGAGGCGCAATACCCAAAACAAACATTTCCCGGAAACATATTACCAACTTTTTGTATTGAACGGCCTCATCAACAATACAGCCAAGACAGCCGAGTACAAAAACATCATCCTACAGCAATATCCGGAGAGCGAATATGCACAGATCATCAACGATCCGGAGTATTTGAAACGTAAGGAGCAGAATGAAAAAGGGGCGGATGTTTTCTATGCGGAAACTTTCAACCAATACAGGGCGAAAAACTTTACCGCCGTGTCGGATAATTACGCCGCAGCACAGGTGCGTTATAAAGACAGCGACGTGCTTCCCCGCTTCGCATTGCTGAATGCATTGGCCAAAGGCTATACGCAAGGCCGGGACGAATACATACGCGAATTGGGATTGGTCGATTCCCTATACCAAGGAACGGACCAGGCAAAGGAAGCCCGCCGAATAATCGATGCACTGAACAGCATACAAAATATTCCGCAAGGCGGAGATTCGTTGCAGGCACAGATCTTCGTCAAAGGCATGAATGAACCACATTTTGTGATCATCAGCGTTCCGGACATGGCAGCCGACCTCAACTCCACCAAGATTGCGTTAGGCAATTTCAACGCCCAATTCTTTTCCACGTCCACCATCAACATCCGCGAAATTTTATTTGACCAAGAACGTAAATTCTTGGAAATAAAAATCTTTGATAATGGTGATAAAGCCTTGACTTATGCCACCGCGATGGACAGGAATTCTGATGTCATGGAAGAAGTTCCTACGGAAACGATTCCAACCTATTTCGTCATCAGCCAAAAAAATTACATCGCGCTGATGGGTACCAAGCAATTGGCCGATTATATGAAGTTCTACTTCGACAATTATAAGCCTCAGTAAACCACATTTAGTAGAAGTTTTATTACATTAGCGCAAAAGACAACCGTCATGTTTAAAGCTAACCAAAACGGAAAAGAATCGCGCACCCCCATAGACTCCGGGGCCATCAACACCATTGTTTCAGGCACTTTGATAGAAGGCAATGTGGTGTTGCAGGGAAGTATCCGTTTTGACGGCCACCTGAAAGGCACACTCGAATCAAAAGGCAGGGTGGTCATCGGCAGCTCGGGATTGGTTGATGGCAACATCATCTGTAACGATGCGGATATTGCAGGCAAAGTAAACGGAAACATCACGGCCAAAGAATTAACACGCCTATCTGCCGGATCAACCGTTACGGGCGACATTAAAACCGGACAATTGGCCATAGAGCCTGGTGCCAATTTTACGGGCGCTTGTTCCATGGGTAATGCGACTGAACCAAAATTACATGCAGAAAAGCAACCAGCCTAACGAAGAAGGCAAGCCCGCGCAAAAAAAAACCAACAACCGTTATCTGGATATCGGCTGGCGTATGTTGGCCATCGTACTCGTAGGAACCTTTGCCGGTTGGTTCTTGGATAGGCAGTTCCCGGCCATCAAACCTTGGGGCACACTTTCCCTGTCGGTATTATCCGTTGTGGGTTCCATGTATATCATCATCAAAGAGGTTTCAAAGAAATGATCAAAAAGAATTTTACCAACTTTATTTCCGTGGCCTTGGTGATTACGGGCTTGCTTGTGGCGGCTGACGGATATGCCAAAAAGAATTTTCCGGAGTACAACCTCCAACATGGTTGGGCCATTATCTTCATATTCTTGTTTTTATATGTCATTATCCACCGTTCCGTATTACGGGTGGGAGAAAAGGAACCCAAAAAATTCGTGAACGCGTTTATGGGATTGATCGGCATCAAGATGTTGGTACTACTCACATTTTTGGGTGCGTTTGTATATATGCGTCCCGACGAAAAAATAGCTTTCCTCATTTTATTTTTGGTGGCCTATTTTCTGCATACCATCAACGAAATATTTTGGGCCAACAGTTTCGTAAAAAGTATCGGCAACAAATAAGGTTAGGTATTTTTTCTGAAATAAATACCTAAATAAACATCCCGAACGCTTCGTTTTGTTAGAAAAACATGTAGATTTGCACTCGAATTCAGGGAGCAATCTTTTTTCATTCAACAAAATGAATTTCAGAAACTTATCAAAGGTATTAGCAATAAGCTCAGCACTTTTTTTCGGAGTATTGGGCGCTTCGGCATCAGAAACGGAGCCGAAAGAAGAAAAATTTAACGCCGGTGAGATGATTCTTCACCACGTGATGGATGCCCACGAAATCCATTTCGTGACTTTGAATGAAGGCACACCGGATGTAAAGCATATTTCCATTCCTCTCCCGATTATCGTTTGGTCTAAAGAAAAAGGATTAGACTTCTTTTTATCCTCCAAATTCCACTCTGCACATCACGAAGACGGTTCTGCAGACGAAGATAACGGACATGCTGTTCCACCACAAACGGCAGGACATACTGGCGAGCCAGTAGCCGCTCACGAAGAAGTCCACCCAGCTAACCAACATCCAGAAGTTCCTGTTTACAATGGTTATGCCTTGATCCACGAGAAAATATATTTGACGGATGCGGAAGGAAACATCAATTTCGACGCGGAAGGGCACCCGACCAATGTCATGCCCTTGGACTTGTCCATCACCAAAACGGTAGCCGGTTTATTTTTGACGATCTTCATTCTATTATTCTCCATGATTTCCGTAGCCAGGGCTTACAAAAAACGTGGCTTGGCCGCTCCGAAAGGGTTACAATCTTTTGTGGAGCCAATCATTTTGTTTGTACGTGACGATATTGCCAAGCCATCCATAGGCCCTAAGGCAGAGAAATTCATGCCTTATTTGCTTTCCGTATTCTTCTTCATATTGATCGCCAACTTGATCGGCTTGATTCCTTTCATCGGCGGGTTTAACGTAACCGGAAACATCGCCATTACTTTGGTGTTGGCTTTGTTGACTTTCCTTTACACCGCATTCAGCGGCAACAAGGATTACTGGTTACACATATTCAACACGCCGGGTGTGCCTTGGTGGTTGAAATTTCCGGTGCCTTTAATGCCCATCATCGAATTAATGGGATTCCTTTCCAAACCGGTGGTATTGTGTTTACGTTTGTTCGCCAACGTAACGGCAGGTCACATCATCATCCTGTCATTCATCAGCTTGATTTTCATCTTCAACAATTTATATGGTACGGGTGCCGCTTATGGCGCATCCATCCTTTCGGTAGCGTTCGGTATCTTCATGAACGTGATGGAGCTTTTGGTAGCCTTCCTTCAGGCTTACGTGTTCACCTTGTTGTCTGCCATTTATTTGGGTCAGGCGGTAGAGGAGCACCAACATGGCGATCATCACCATGACCACGCCCACACTACGGAGGAAGAGCCCCATGTAATTTAATATTCGGTTTTAATTCACAATTTAAAATATAACAAAATGATCAACGAAGTAATGATGGCCGCTGAGGCCGGTTACGCTGCAATCGGTGCAGGTATCGCTGTAGTAGGTGCAGGTATCGGTATTGGTAACATTGGTAAATCTGCCATGGAATCAATCGCTCGTCAACCAGAAGCTACCGGTGATATCCGTTCAAACATGATCGTTGCCGCTGCCCTTGTTGAAGGTGCTGCGTTCTTCGGTATCATCGTTTGTTTGTTGGTAGTATTGGCTGGCTAGTCAAATCTATCGGCAGCATCGCCAAAGATTTTTTCCCGTCGTATGTAACGGTTGGTTGCAACGGCGGGATATTTTGAAAATTAGTTAGAAAGAAATATAAAAGTAAACAACGCAAAATGGGATTAGTTACACCCGGTTTAGGCCTACTGATTTGGATGTCCGTTGCATTCCTCATCGTTCTTTTTCTATTGAAAAAGTTCGCATGGAAACCAATTTTGGAATCATTAAGCGAACGTGAGCACAAAATCGACGATGCATTACGCGCCGCCGAGCGTGCCGAATTGCGCATGAAAGAAATCGAAACACAAAACCAAAACTTGTTGGCCGAGGCCGCCAAGGAACGTGAGGTGATTTTGAAGTCAGCCCGTGAGCATGCCGAAAAAATCATCAGCGAAGCACATGCAAAAACATCCGTGGATGCTTCCAAATTATTGGAGCAGGCACGCGAAACCATCCACAACGAGAAAATGCGTGCGGTAACCGACATCAAAAATGAGGTAGGTAAACTATCCATCCAGATTGCGGAGAAATTATTGCGCGAAGATCTTGCTACGGAAGCAAAACAAAACGAGAACATTCAGCGATTGTTGAACGACGTGAATTTTAATTAATGGCTACAGAAACTAAAATCGGCACACGTTACGCACAGGCTTTGGTAAGCTTGGCGAAGGAGCGCAACGAATTGGATGCGGTATTTGCCGACATGCAATCGTTTGGTGCTGCTTATAGTGTATCCGAAGATTTACGCACCATGCTGAAAAGCCCGGTGATAAAGTTCGACAAGAAACTGTCCGTACTTGAAACCGTATTCGGCTCACACTTTTCTCCGTTGACTAAAATCTTCATTGAAAAGATTGCCCGCGGAAAACGTGAAAAATATTTGGGCGACATCGCGAAAGCATACGTTTACCAAGTAAATTCGGCCAGCGGAATTTTTACCGTGAAAGTAAAGACCGCCACGCCACTCTCCCCAGAACACCGTACACGCATCATGGAACTGGCCAAGAAGGAACTTTCCGCCTCCGGCGAAGTGAAAGATGTACGTTTTGAAGAAGTGGTGGATCCATCCATCTTGGGAGGATTTATCCTCACCATCGGCGACCGCCAAATCGACACATCGTTCGCACAAAAACTGAGGGAACTTGAGCGTTCCTTCAACGAAAACGTTTACGTAAAGAATTTTTAATAACAGCATTAACTTAGCATACAGATGGCAGAAATAAAACCGGCAGAAGTATCTGCAATCATCCGCCAACAATTATCAGGATTTAATTCTGATGCCCAATTGGAAGAAGTGGGAACCATTCTTCAGGTGGGTGACGGTATTGCACGTGTTTATGGTATGAGCAACGTGGGAGCCGGCGAGTTGGTTGAATTCCAAAACGGACTGAAAGGTATCGTGTTGAACTTGGAAGAAGACAACGTTGGGGTCGTATTATTGGGCCCTTCCGGAGACTTGAAAGAAGGCCAAACCGTTAAACGTACCCGCGAAATTGCCTCAATCCCCGTGGGTGAAGGTATGTTAGGACGCGTTATCGATCCATTGGGTAACCCAATCGACGGTAAAGGCCCTATCGCCGGTGAAAAATTCCAGATGCCGTTGGAGCGTAAAGCGCCGGGTGTACTTTACCGCCAGCCGGTAACCGAGCCTTTGCAAACGGGTATCAAATCCATCGATGCGATGATTCCGATAGGTCGTGGTCAGCGTGAGTTGATCATCGGCGACCGTCAGATCGGTAAAACTGCCATCGCAATCGACACCATCATTAACCAAAAAGAGTTCTTCGACAAAGGAGAGCCAGTATATTGTATTTATGTAGCCATCGGCCAAAAAGGTTCTACCGTTGCCGGTATCGCCAAAACTTTGGAAGATTCAGGCGCCATGGCTTATACGACTATCGTGGCAGCCTCCGCTTCCGATCCGGCTCCGATGCAGTTTTACGCACCGTTCGCCGGTTGCGCAGTGGGAGAATTCTTCCGCGACACGGGCCGTCCGGCGTTGATCATTTATGATGACCTTTCCAAACAAGCCGTGGCTTACCGTGAGGTTTCCTTGTTGCTTCGTCGTCCGCCAGGTCGTGAGGCCTACCCAGGTGACGTATTTTACCTGCACAGCCGTTTGCTGGAGCGTGCCGCGAAAGTGATCAACAACGATACCATCGCCGCGCAGATGAACGATTTGCCTGAATCTTTGAAAGGTAAAGTAAAAGGCGGCGGTTCATTGACTGCCTTGCCGATCATCGAGACACAAGCCGGTGACGTATCCGCTTATATCCCTACGAACGTAATCTCGATTACCGACGGACAGATATTCTTGGAGTCCAACTTGTTCAACAGTGGTGTTCGTCCGGCGATCAACGTAGGTATCTCGGTATCTCGTGTAGGTGGTAACGCACAGATCAAATCGATGAAGAAAGTATCCGGTACCCTTAAATTGGACCAAGCCCAGTACCGCGAGTTGGAGGCCTTCTCCAAATTCGGTTCCGACTTGGATGCGGCTACCAAATCTATCTTGGACAAAGGTGCCCGTAACGTACAAATCCTGAAACAACCACAGTACTCTCCGATGTCGGTAGAGAAACAAGTGGCCATGATTTACGTGGGTACCAAAAACTTGCTCCGTTCAGTTCCGGTGAATAAAGTGAACGAATTCCAGACAGCCTTCTTGTCTGCCTTGGAAGCTCAACATCAACCTACCTTGGATGCACTTCGCGCCGGTAAAATTGATGACACCATCACCGGTGTATTGGAGAAAGTAGCGAAAGAAGTAGCTTCAAATTATTAATATCATACGGGCGGTTCGTACTGCGGACCGCCCCTGTTAATACCATTTTCGCCTCATGGCAAATTTGAAAGAAGTACGTAACCGGATCACATCGATCACATCCACGAGGCAGATTACCAGCGCCATGAAGCTGGTATCGGCATCGAAGCTCAAGAGGGCTCAGGATAACATCAACAAGATGCGTCCGTATGCACAAAAGTTAAATGAAATCTTGGGTAACCTGGGCAGTTCTGCCGAGAGTGCCGAGGATAGTCCATACACACAGACCCGCGAGGTGAAGAAAGTATTGATCGTTTCCGTATCGGCCAACAAAGGTTTGTGCGGTGCCTTCAACGCCAACATCATTAAAAAATCGACGTTGTTGTTGAATGAATACAGCCATTTACCGGCAGAAAACATCACCATTTTGTGTGTGGGACGTAAAGCTTTTGCGGCTTTATCAAAACGTAACAATCCGCGCTTGCCTTTGCAGGATAACGTGGTGGACAAGCCGACCTTCGCGCACGCCAACGAAATCGCCAGCGATATCATGAAGCGTTTTGTGGATGGTGAGTTTGACCGCGTAGATGTCGTTTACAACGAGTTTAAGACGGCCGCCTCACAAAACGTGGTGGTAGAACAATTCTTACCCGTTGCACCCAACAAAAGCGAGGAAAAACCGGTAACAAGGGAATATATTTACCAACCGAGCAAAGAGGAAATCATGCTGAACTTGATTCCGGCTTCCTTGAAGACACGTTTCTTCAAAGTAATCTTGGATTCACAGGCGGCAGAGCACGGCGCACGTATGACTGCGATGCACAAGGCTACCGACAATGCCGGTGAGTTATTGAAAGAATTAAAATTGAGTTATAACAAGGCCCGTCAGGCAGCCATCACAAATGAAATCCTTGAGATTGTGGCCGGTGCGGAAGCATTGAATTAAAAGTTTAAAAAACTTGCGGCACATTTGAAAATTTCATTATTTTTGTGCCCGCATTGCCCGATCGTCTAATGGCAGGACGACTGTTTTTGGTGCAGTCTGTGGTGGTTCGAATCCATCTCGGGCAACTGTAAAGGAAAACCGCTTCATTTTTGGAGCGGTTTTTTTATGCCCAAAAACATCAAATGAAACCAAACTGATTATAGTGATTAAAGAAGTATAAAGATCAGCAAGGTTGATAGATCACCTTTTTGAAATCGGTATTTTCATGGCACTCACCTTACTTCCTGATTGGTCAAATATCTTCCGTTTTTATTGTGGCATTTAGGCTTAAAAGGCCTTTTACTTATAACTATATAGAATAAGCATATTTCAAAATAATTGCTTTTATCTTATTCTGTATAGATAATTAGAACATTAGCGTTTTTTTTATTGGCGGAAAACGTTAAAGTACGTAGTATAATAACTACAAAAACTTTAAATTATGAATAGTCCATCACTGATTATTGATGCCATCTGTTACATGTATCAATAGGTATTATTGCAAGTTTGAAACGCGTCTTAATATCTACTTTACCATTGTGTATCAAGGCCGTACATCTTCCGGCTTTAATCAATGGCAGGTGAGGATCGGCACTCCAAACACCGGTGTTATCCTATTTTCGGATACGGCACAGGCAATGAATGGCAGTAACAAAAGCTATACTATAATTTGTAACTACAATATATATTATCCGTACATTAGTGATAGAAAGCAACCGCCTGGTTAAATATATAACTTTCTAAAGATTAGGGCTGGTAAACAGGTCCATCGCCAGATGGACCTGTTTCTTTTTTATACCGGTCCAAAATTTTTTAAGTGCTTAATTAGAATTATGCAAGATGTAAGTGAAGTAACTTAATAATATGCTCAACATTCTTGAAAAGATGTTTATACACTCCACCGCAAAGAATATTTCCCGCGGATGGCGCAGATTTATTACGCAGATTAGCGCAGAACTTGGATAGCTTATGTTTTTTTCGCAACAGCGATCCGCATTACAATTACTTATATACTTTTATGAAAACCAACCCATATGAAAAATTTCTTTATTACACTGTGTATTTTTATTCCGTTTAGTCTATTGGCACAAAAAGAAAAAAAGGAACAACCTTTTTTTCGAAAACATATCATTCATTTTTTTGCGCCGGGCTTTATTGTGGGGTTTGACACAGGCATTATGGCGGGAGTCGCATACTCCTATCGTTTTACGCCTGTGGTTGCCCTTACCACCACTTTACAGGGAGGGGTGGATGGATATGGTGGCATTAGCCGGATTTTTATTGAATCGCAATTTAATATTTGGGGTGAGCGGAGGGTACAGTTTGTGTTTTCAGGCGGGATGCACCTGGGAAGTACCGTTACACGATATGAACAATATTCCAAATTGCATTATGACAATGCGATGGTGGGCGGATTGAACACCGGGATTGGGATGGAGATATTATTCGGTAAAAAGAGATGGATGACGGGATTGTATACCCGAGGCATTTTTACGTTCGGAACTACGAGTATCATTAGTCTTAACTTACATGTGCAACCTACGATTGCTTATCGGATTTAAGTTATGAAATAAACTGTGCCCCATTTCTTGCCAAGGGCGCGAAGGGTATGCAAGACAAAGGTATTTCCCGCGGATGGCGCAGATTTTTACGCAGATTGCCGCAGAACTTGGCGCGTACTCTGTTTTTCCCGCAGAACGCGCAGACTTACGCTGAACTTAGAGATGCTTTGTTTTTGCAGAACTTGCATGACGCCGGTTTAACTCACATCATCCAATGGCTACAGGTATGAGTCAATTACGTGGACGCATCGGTCATTAATAGAATATATATCTTGTGCCGAGCTAAAACCTACATTTCATCTTGAAAGCGCAATTTCTTCCGGAGACTTATATGAATTACTCTTATATGCTGCCGATTGAGGAGCATGGGATTATAGGCGGTGTAATTATTTTGACCTGGTTGCCGATATTGGCATTCGTGCTGAGTTTTTTGATGCTGCGGCGGAAAAACATGCGGCTGTTTTATGCCTTGCTGCAGGGATTTTTGTTGGTGAGCGGAATCCTGATACTGGCGAACCGGTTTTCGTTGCTTAAAACGAACCTGTGTGCGGTATTGGTGCTTTTGGTGGCGTTTGTTTATTGGTTGGTTTGGATGGTGAAGAATAAGAAGGTGCGTCCGTAAAGTCCGCAGGCCAGTCCGCAAACTCCGCAGGTACTTCCGCAACATCCGCAGGTCTGTCTGCAAACTCCGCAGGTGCTTCCGCAACATTCGCAGGTATGTCTGCAAACTCCGCAGGTGCTCCCGCAACATCCGCAGGTCTGTCCGCAATCTCCGCAGGTGCTTCCGCAACATTCGCAGGTATGTCTGCAAACTCCGCAGGTGCTTCCGCAACATCCGCAGGTCTGTCTGCAACTTTCGCAGGTCTGTCTGCAAACTCCGCAGGTGCTTCCGCAACATTCGCAGGTCTGTCTGCAAACTCCGCAGGTGCTTCCGCAACATCCGCAGGTCTGTCTGCAAACTCCGCAGGTGCTTCCGCAACATCCGCAGGTATGTCTGCAACCTTTGCAGGTACTTCCGCAACATTCGCAGGTCTGTCTGCAACCTTTGCAGGTGCTTCCGCAACATTTTAAGTTGGGGAAGTCTATGAGCGATGTTTCGGTTATTTCGATGGGTTGAAATTCGTTTTGGTCGTGGCGTTGTTTTATCGGATATTCGTACTTTGCCGTCGCTATGAACGTACGCCTTACCGAAGAACAAAAAATCAAGATCCTGAACGGGGAAGACCTGTACCGCATTATGCAGCAGGTGCTGCTGCGCGAAAAAAAGATTGACCGCAACAAGGAACATTTTTGGGTGGTATGCCTGGCGCAGAACAACCGCATATTGATGATCGAGCTGATTTCGTTGGGTACGGTGAACAAAACCTTGGTGGAACCGATGGAGGTGTTCAGTTTTGCGCTACAGAAACGCGCGGTGAAACTGATTATGGTGCACAACCACCCGAGCGGAGAAGCGATACACTCCCCGGCGGACTACGCCATTACGGAACAGATGGTATCGATAGGCAAGTTTTTGCAGCTGCCGGTGATTGACCACCTGATTATTACCGAAACGGAATACCTGAGTTTTGCCGAAAGCGGCCTGTTGGCCAAAATAGAACAGGCCAACCGCTACGACCTCACCTTCTCGGGCGTGCAGGCCATGCAGATCCAGATTAAGGATATGCAGCGGATGCAGAAGTTGCAGATGACGAAAGCGAAGAAGGAGATTGCGAAGAAGGCTTTAGCAGAGGGCTTAACCGTTGAACAAGTTGTTAAGATTTCTGGGTTGAGCTTGAAGCAGGTGGAGGGGTTAATAAAATAAATTAAATTATTTCTTCTTCATCTTCTTGCACCGATAATGTTTCTTCATCGTCTTCACTATCTAATATATCATCATCAAATTTTCTTTCACTAATTGAATTATAAATCTTTTCAGACTGTTCATCCCAAAATATTAGTCTATTTTTTTCAAAATTTTTAATGATTTCAAAATAAGCGATTAACATAGAAGTTTGAATAGCAATAACTAAAATGTTCGTTGTTCTTGTTAAAATAGTATATATGAATTGATCAACTTCCTGTTTCTTATCAACTTGACTCATTGTAGACCATATCACAAAGGGCATCTCCATTCCTTTAACCTTTTGAACACTACTATTATAAACCCTTATTTCTTTATTGTTTATTTCACGAGATAGTTTATTATTCTTTTCGAAGATTGAAACAGAATTAATTTGGGTAGGATCATACGATTTGTAAGCATCATAAATTTCTTTAATTTTAATTGCCAGAGTTTCTTCTGATTTACCCATAATAACAATAGGTCTTGCACCCGGTGGCGCTCCTTTATATGGAATTATCTCATATATGTCAGTATTTCCTGTACTATTAAATTTATCCTTAATTTTTTTGGAGAGTGATCTTATACATTCACTTATTCTAAAGGGAAGTCTAAATGAACCTTCAAGATAAATTCTCTGAAAATTTTCCATTTTTTTATCTGTTGGTCTAGGGATACGAGCAACGGTACCAATATTTATTGACTGAGCCAAATCTCCTGCAACAGTAAGATTATTATTATCATTTAAGAGTGAGTAAAAAATATCATAATCTGCCTTGCAACAATCTTGTAATTCATCAACTAGAATATGAGTAAATTCACCTGCCCGACCTTGTCCTTTATTAAGCTTATTTAGAAATCGTCTTCTTCTAATTATGTAGGATTCATAATTTGATGAATCTAAAGACTTTTTATATCTTTTAAGACAGCCTGAAACTACCTGCCGCCGTTTACCTTTAATTGTCAACCTTGGATAAATCCCTCTTCCATCTCTAGCAACTATGAGATATGCATTAGGAGTGGTACATTGGAGTCCATAAATAACTCTGTGATATTCATCTAATAAAAATTCTGGATTGAGGATAGAACTATATTTACTAAGATTAATTCCATATTCATTAACATAAGAATCAATTGCAGATTGCATTGTTCTGTTATGAAAACTTTCATAATTTTCATAATCTGGCGTAGTTTTATACGCTCTTAAACCTCCAATTTTAGTAGGTAATACATCAAAATGCATTACAGTAATATTTGGCCTATCTGACCCTTCAAATATAAAATAACTATGTTGTGAACGTATTCCATTCCAAGAGTCGTAAGTTCTTCTAAATTTTGTTTTATCTTCTAAAATATCAAATAGCCAATCTCCTAAGTATTGTACCAAATCTTTATTAAACGTTGTTAGAAGAATATTTAAAGATGGACTATATTCATTTTTATCGACAATTTTTTTTACTTTTTCAGTAAGTACTACACTTTTTCCACAACCAGCTGGTCCAATAATTATAGTTGGTTTCATCGACTCTTCAGACGCTTTTTCTTGCTCAGATGTAAGACGAATCTTAGTTCGATTCCTTTCTGCTGACTGATAAATCTCGAGCTTATTTGGAAAACCTATTCCAAGAGAGGTTTGTGTTCTTTCTAATATTTTTCCATACCAAGTATCAATATTCCATTTACATATACCGCTAAAGTTAAAGCCTTCACTATTTAACTTATTTCTCAAACCGTTAACTTCTGTTAATGTTCCTGTAAATAATTCTCTTGAGAAAGTTCCACGTTTAGTATTAAACCCTGAACCTGTAATAAGTGAACCTACAGAATCTACTAATGCCTGCTTAGACCATGAACTTAATAGAAGGATTTTTTGCGGTTGGTATTTCTCTACTAATTCTCTAAATACCTCTGCAATCAAAGCTTGATTTTCTGAATGATCAAAAAGATAGCTAGCACATAACCAAACATTTGAAAAATCCGCTTGCTGCGTATTAGTCCATGTATTAATTTCATATTCTATTTCAATGTTTTTACAATTTATATAATTATCAGTAAATTTATTCCATAAATAATTCTTATTATATTCTAACATAAATGGGCTAGAATCAATGTTAATTATCTTAATTCTAGGGACAGAAACATCATTAATTTTCATACTCTCATATACCAGACCTATTACCCATTGTATAGCACCTGTTCCTGCACCTAAATCAAAAATTTCAATTACTTGTTCATTTTTTGATTCAAGTAATAAGTTTATAAAAAAATCAAATAATCCATTAATACGCTTACCGTGATACCACAATGAATATGTAAAGCCAATGGATGGCCTATCATAACATAAATCATCTCCTTTACTTAATAAGTAAAGTTCATTTATTGTGGAATTTGTATCATATTTAAAATTACGTTCGTTAGAATAATTTTGATAGTAGCTTTCAGCAGCATCTCTTATTATAAAATCTAATTTTTCTTGCTGCTGAAGTATCCAATTTTTTATTTTTAAATATTCGGTCATATCGGCGTAAATCCTTGTTTTCCAACACCAATATTAGGAATATATTCTTTAATTTTTGAAAAAATAGATTGGTATTTTTCATCATTCCAATCAAATTGTTTAATAATATTTAAAGCCTCTTCTCTTGTTCCTGCAATAAACTTGCCTTTTTCAGCATGAAATGGCTGAATAATAAATCTGGAAACACCAGTATCTAATAATGCTTGAGCAAATTTATCTACATCATCTAACGGCAATAAGGGAGTCATAGTAATACACGTTAAGATTCCTGCATCATTAAGATGCCTTATTGCCTCTAATCTAACTTTATTACTTGGACAATATGGCTCAAATGCTTTTCTAACAATTTCACTATCTGTAGTTATAGTCATATTTACTTGTAAAAACTCAAATCGCTTAAGCAAATCAATATCTCTAATAATTAAAGGGCTTCGCGTTTGTATTACAATTCTTGGTTTATGGTATAGAGACAATTCATTTAAAATACTTTTAGTCAATTCGAGCTCTTTCTCAATTGGTTGATATGGATCTGTCACACTACTTATATAAATAGTCTTGTTATTTAATGGTTTTTTCCTGTACTTAATGAGAAGAGAAAGTGCATTTTCTTTAACATTGACCCAATACCCCCACCTCTCCTTCAATTCATTATCACGAGCAAAAAATGCAGCATAACAGTATGCACAACCAAATGAGCAGCCTGAATAGGGATTTAATGTAAAATCATACCCTTCCATAAAACCACTAGCCGGAGTCAAGATGCTTGATGCATTTTTATAATATATTGAACTCTGACCTAGTCTATTCCTTTTATTTATATTATCGTCACTAAATAATTCTGATTGCATTCTTAAAAATAAGAAAATTATGTCATAATTAAAAAAAAGATATTACAACAACCGCCTATCCCAAAAGAAATCCTCCTGCCGCAACAACATCACATTCTTCGAAGTAAAATCCGGATGGCGGGTATTGATGATGTAGTTATATTCCTGGGGGATGATGGCCGAGGCGACTTTTAACACCAAGCTTTTGTTGTTCTCGTACCAATCGCTGCCGATCTGCTGGAGGGCGGGGTACATTTTGTCGTTGCGCCATTTGTTCGGTAAATCATCTTCGGTATAGATGGTGTAGAATTTTTTGGCGTCGCTGATGTTGACAACCATCATGCGGTACGAAAAATCGGGGCGGATGCCGGAGCGGTGTACGGTGAGCTCCAACGCACAGAGGGAACGGCTGGCCCCGGCATAGATGACGTACTGCTGCTCCAGATTCCAACGCGCGGAGGCGCCGGAGGCCATGAGTCTCTCCGCATATTTGTCGCGGGCGATGCGATATACCTGCATGGCTTATGCGTTATCCCCGTATTCCATACCCGTGAGGCGGTCGTCGGTATAACGGATTCCGCTGATTGTGTTGAGGTATTGCACGGGTTTTTTGTTGCCGAAAAATGGGTTGATGGTCTGGAGCCAGAGATCGAAATGTTCCTTGTTGCCGAATACGTCTATACCGTGTTTCATGAGGGCGAGAAGCATGACGGTGTGCTCCTGGATGTCTTCCTTGAGTTTGACCTTGGACTGCGGTTGTTTGTAAGACCGGAATGTTTTTACGCTGATGTTGAGCAGCTCGGAGATGATATCGTCGCTGAGGGTGGTGACGGCCTTGATGGCCTGTATATAATGCGGCGTAACTTCGTTTTGCTGAATGAGGGTGAGCACATCGGCGTTGGTGATGCGCTGCGGGATTTTGGCGAGTATTTTTTTCTCTCTCAGTTCCATACGGCAAATATAGGTAATATTCCCTTTTTAAACGGGCAATATTCCCTTTTGTTTCAATGCGGTGGTTTGAACCACATAAGACACATCAGGAAACATAAGTTTCCCGGACTCATTTTTTAACCACTTAGGCACTTAGGGCACGAAGGAAATTGACGATTGTAGATTGACGATTATTGGGTTTGAAGATTACTAGACTTATTCTTTGATGATCTTCTTTCCCCAGCCTTGGCCTTGGATGATGTACATGCCGGGGGGTGAGGGCATTTACGTCGATAGATAATTTATCGGCTAGGAGATATGATTGGATGAGTTTTCCGTCTATCGATAACAGCCTGATGTTTTGGGGTGCATTTTTATCGGTTTCAATATATAATTGGTGATGCACGGGATTTGGGTAAATATTACGCGGGGTTATCCCATTTTCGTTGACCGACATATCCAGGCTTCCGCAGCCGATAGTTGCATTTGATGAATAAAGTTGGGACAAGCCATACTGTTCAAAACACCGTAGAGACGAGCCGCCAGACAATGAGGGAAAATATACAGGATCGAAATAGAGCCCGAGTTCGGCACCAATGCCTTCATAAAATGCCATCCCAGCACTTGTGTGATATCTCCTCCTCTTTCCTTGCGGAGAATTCATGGAATCAATTTCGGTAATGGTTATAAACGGCATACCACCTAAATAATGATAAATGTTTTCATACATGGTATCCCCTACTTCGAGATTGAAATTGTACAATATTTTCTCCGCCGAAATATCCAGGATATAAATGTAAACGATACCAGAATCTTCCCGGAGGGCAAAGTGCCAAAAATCGTTCACTGATTTGTATTCCAAGCCGTTAATCGTTGTATCGTTTCCCAATACTAGCTGGACATAATTCAAAAAATTATGATGGTCGTCCTCGTTTCTACAAACCCAACGTGGGTTGCCATCCAACATGGTAATTTGTGCTTGGGATGACAGGAATGCGAGGAGAAATAATGGGAGGAGTAGGTACTTTTTCATCAGTGGTGGTTTATACGAAACTAGGTATTTTTGGCAAAACCCAAATGTTTTTTTGAACCACATTAGGAACAAAAGGAAGCATAAGGTTTTGGATGCGCTTTTTTACCACTTAGGCACTTAGAAAGAATTTACGATGGGGATTTACGATTATTCGCTTGGTGTGCGATTACTACCACTTAGGCACTTAGGACACGAAGAAATTTAACCATATAAGGCATATCAGGTCATGGAAGGTTAATCTTCTTATATGATTCTTATATGCCTTATATGGTTTCCCCTACTAATACTTAGGCTTGGCTTTAAAGAACAATTCCTTGCCCGCACGCGGCTCTATGGAAACGGCGCAGGTATCCATCGCAATCAATTCCAGATGGGTGGAAAACAAGGGAAGATAAATCTTTTTGTTTCCGCCGTAAGGTGGCGTATCAGTATTCATCGGCGCATTGAAGAGCAAACCCGCCAATTCGCCTCCACGATTTAATAATTCCGACATTTTCTTTACATAATCCAACCGTGAGGTGGGTTTGATGGCGCAGAAGAATGTCTGCTCCAAAATAATATCAAACTGACCCTCAAATTCAAAGAAATCGGCACAAACCAATTTTTTCTCGGGAAAATCGGGAACGCGGGCTTTTAACTGTGCCAGGGGCTGCTCTGCGATATCGAGCACGGTTATATTTTTAAACCCCATCTTCCATAATGCTTCGGCTTCGTAAGCATTTCCGGCACCCGGGATCAATATTTTTGAATCCAACGGCTTATCTTCCATATAGGCCATCAACGCGGGCGAAGCGTATCCTATGTCCCATTGGGTTTCGTTGGTTTCGTAACGGTCTTGCCAAAATTCTTTGTCGAGCTTAAAATACATGGTATATATAATTGCGTGTAGGGGATGGTCGCAACCATCCCCTACACGGTTTTTAATTCTAATAACACCACGTTTTCTACGTGGTATGTGTGTGGAAACATATCCACGGGCTGCACTTTTTTGATGTCGTATTTTTCACACAACAACATCAAATCCCTGGCCTGCGTGGCCGGGTTACAGCTTACGTAAACGATTCGTTGCGGGGCTATTTCCAATATTTTTCTGGTCACATCGTCGTGCATACCGGCGCGTGGCGGATCGGTGATAATGACATCGGGCTTGCCGTGTTCGGCGATGAATGCATCGTTCAACACGTCCTTCATATCCCCGGCGAAAAACGAGGTATTCGTGATGTGATTTAATTCAGCATTTTTCTTGGCGTCGTCAATGGCCTCGGGCACATACTCCACACCCACCACATGCTTGGCTTTTTCGGCCATATAACAGGCGATGGTTCCGGTGCCGGTATATAAATCGTACACCAACTCTCCTCCGGACAAACCGGCGAAATCGCGTGTGATATCGTATAGGTGTTGGCCTTGGCGGCTATTGGTCTGAAAGAAGGATTTAGGCCCGATCATGAACCGTAGGTTACCCATAGTTTCCGTGAGATACGGTTCGCCTTTGTACAGGACCAAATCCTGATCGTAAATGGTATCGTTGAATTTGCTGTTGATGACATAATACAGCGACACAATCTGCGGGAAAGTCTCGGCCAGATACGTCATGATGGCTTCTTCCCATTCCTTCTGCACATAATTGAACGCCACGATTACCATCACTTCGCCCTGGAGGTTGTTGCGGATGATGAGGTTACGCATGTACCCTTCGTGCGAACGGATATTGTAATACGGAATTTCCATCCGCAGCGTCAAATCGCGCACGCCGTTACGGATGGCGTTGGACGGCTCGGGTTGCAACAGACATTCCGTGACGTTGAAGATTTTGTCAAACTTTCCCGGCACGTGGAAACCCAAGGCGCCACGGTCTGTAATTTCCTCTCCGGAGTTCATTTCTTCCTGCGTCATCCAACGGGAGGCGGTAAAACCGAAGTCCATCTTGTTTCGGTAGCGGAAGATATTTTCGGAGCCCAAAATGGGCAAGGCGGCGGGGTACGTGAGGTGTCCGATGCGTGTAAAGCAATCGTCGACCACTTTTTGTTTGAACACGAGTTGTTTTTCGTAGCTCAAATCCTGACGGGTACATCCGCCGCATAAACCGAAGTGGATGCACTCGGGCGTAACGCGGTCCGGAGAATACGTATGAAAGTTGATTGCCCTCCCTTCGGCATAATTTTTCTTCTTTTTCACGATCTGGATATCCACCACATCGCCTGGCACTGCGTTCTTTACAAAAACAGCCATGCCTTCGTGTTTACCCACCGAAAGGCCGTCGCTGCCGGTATCGGAGATGGGCACGTTCTCAAAAATAGGTTTGGACTTTTTGGCCATAAGCCTGCAAAGGTACATCATACGCTTTACGTGAGGAATTCTAAGGACAAGAACTTACCGGAAATATAGCCTGGGTGTTTCCCGAAAGCGATTAATTATCCTGGTTCGGCATGGTCCCAAAAAATGAAATCGTGTAGTAAATGTTTAACAAAAAAAATAGGGTTTTTCCTGTTTTATAGTCGTTTAGCTCTCAGTAAATTCATGCCACCAATACCTTAACATTTTATGAAAAACTTTATTCTCCCCTTTTTCCTCCTCGCCACTTTTTCCGGATATGCCCAATTATCCAGACCCGTACTGGAGGATGCCACGACTGTTTTTGACTGCCTGAACAAGGATTACCGGCAAAATAATGATGATTTAACGGCCTTTTCGGAAGCCGGAAAAGATTTAGATAAGATAATGGAGATTATGCGGTATTATATGATATCGCAACCCAACTCTTGCACTGCTCCTGCCTTACCTAGTACAAATTCATATTTAGTTGATCAAAGTATTATTGATAATTACACAGGAGTTTCGAATAAATATTTCAAACTCGGCACTTCTTTAGAAATTTGTTTGTTTGACGTAAACACAATTGTCGATAAAGAAAAAATGGCAACGGGGGGAATTACATACGAACACTCCAAAGTTTATGACATAGACCCAAAAAAGGGACCCAATTATCAATTAGAAGTACCTATAAAAATTGATGATGCCATAAAAAAAATAAAAGCAGAATTGGTTTCAATTGATTTTGCAATTGAACGCATTAAGCCAACTATAAATCAAAACAAGGCAACTTACAGTCTAAATAGTGAGGTTGTGCTAGCATTAGAAAAAAACAAAGACATCCTAAGCAAAACTATGAATGCCTTTATTTATCACCGGAATTATAAAATTATGGAACACCTGGAAAGTGCCATTAATTGTACACCGTATAATTCCATCAATGCCGAACTCGAGAAAAATTACAAAATTATTTCAAATAGTATTGAAATTAAGAAAAACCCAGACATTGCAAATTTTATTAATACATACACCAATTTAACACCAGCGGCTGTAAATGGGACACCAGTTTCGTGCAATATAAATAATGAAACAGTTATAATTAAACGAATTTCGATTGCTTTAATTGATAGTCAAGCCTCAGTTTTGGTGAACAATAAAGCTTTACCGACAAATTATTTGAACAATATAGTTGCCCACCTTACCACATTTAAAAACATACTTGAAGAAAAGAACAAAGCACTCACGTGTAGCAACTGCCAACTAAAGGAAGTATTGGTTATATTAAAAAATCATTACAACACACAGAATCTCCGCCCCGATCAAATTTTCGCCACCACATCATATAACCAAAAGTCATTTACTGCACTTGCGGGGGATGCCTTATTTTCTGTAATTCTTGAAGGCTTAACTGAGGTTATCAAAGAACGAATGAATACGGAGCTTGCCAATGCGCTTGTACAAAACCTAGTATATGTAAACAACAAAGGTGCAGATTCATCTTATGTATATATGCTGAACGCAATGATGCCTACAACAATGGACCTTTTACAAAAAGATCCCGGCTCATTACTTTCAAACCCAAGTATCATTAGTTCTTTTATTAAAAATGACATTGCTGAATTAATCAACAATCTCATGAATTTAAGAAATGATGAGAAGTTTGATGAATTTCTCGAAGCAATAAAACTAGATTCGACCCAGAGAATTATTACTATTGATGCACTAAATACATTTTATTTAATAAATAAAAGTGCCACTATTAATGAGTATTTATGGGAAACAAGCAAATTTAAAATTTGGAACCAAAAAAACTTTAAAAAATATAAAATTAAAAATCAAATTTCGGGGCTATCTCTAATTGCCGATGCACTTATGGTACGTTCCGGCTCAAATAACTTCACGTTTACCTCTTACGACTATTTTATTAACTATTATTCTTCTGAAAAATTTAGAAAAATTTATTATTATTTCTTAGATGTACAAAACATAAAATACTATAATAGTTCGCCACTTATCACAACGATTATCCACAATCCCGACAAAAGTGATTATTTATTGGGAGTTTTAGAGTCATTTAACAAAGTAAACAATCTCCACAATCAAGTACTCATTGCTAAAAAAGCAGGGGATAAAGAGAAGCTTCAGATATATATCGGCGACTACGCGACATCACTGGTTGATTTAATACACCATAGTATTAAAGAGCACCCAGATTTAAGAGATGCTAGTTTAAGGGATTTTGACATATACGCCTCATCGGCAAAAGATGCCATTTCAATATATCGTGACATCACACAGAAAAGATATATAACTGCAATTAATACAGCTTTAAAAATTCCATTAAAGCATCTTGAAAAATATAATACAATTACAAATGAGCAGTTTAGCAAAATGCCCCAACTTGAAAAAGATACTGTACTGGCAGTAAGAAAATATCAAGCATTTTTAGAATATGTAAATAAACCGCTTGCGTTTGTATTTGATATGTCGCAAGTACAAACAAAAGACGATGCAAAAAAGGTAATCAAAGAATATTCTTTGGGAACAGGTAGTTATAAAGACAATAGAACAAATTATTTTACCGCAAACATACAAGCAAATCCTGGATATGTATACGGAGCTCCTTTGCTTAAAGGGAACCGCACAAAAGCGTTTGGAATTGTTGCTCCCGTAGGAATCAGCCTAAATTGGGGCATGAGATATAAGGGAATCAAAAGACCCATAAAAAACCGTAATGATTTCTTTTGTTTTTCTACTTTTATTGGAATTATTGATTTAGCGGCTCCTCTTATGTTAGTTGAGAAAGGAGATACAGTATCATTCAAACAACTAACAGCAAAAAATATTATCTCACCCGCATTTTATTTGATGCTAGGCATACCCCGTACGCCCCTATCTTTAACCACCGGAATCCAGTACACACCCGACTTAAGCATTATAAACCAAAGCGGAGGCACACTACGCTGTAATATTGGGCTTACTGTAGATTTACCATTATTTAGATTTAAGGCCATTCCATTTAAAAAACTATAGCTATGAGATGGTATATGATAATTTTTATATTGTATTTCTTAAGTAGCAGATTGCACAGCCAAAGTGGCTTACAAAATATTCGGGATTCTCTCGCGACCATCGACAATCAAGATGCTACCGTAACCCAATTGCTGAATAACGAAAAGAAAAATACGGAATACATAGACCGCATTTATACAGACTCCTTGCAAGGCAAAAGCACTAAAACCGCTAATTTCTCCCTTTTCGTAAGCGACATACAAAACAACATACCAGACGCTGCAAGTATTCCAGGCTTGAAATTAGTTGTAGAAACAGCACTTGAAAAAAATGTGTCTTTAGATACTGCAATCATTATTAATAATGGTATACCCTTGGAGGATATTGCCCAATACATTACATCAACAACATCAGAAGATGTAAAATATGAGCCCAAAGACGATGATGACGACGGCACAGCAAATGATTGTCCAGAAATTGCAGATGGCAAAATAAAAGACATTCCCGATTTATGTGAATATAACCCCATAGAAAAAATCATTACCAAAACATCTACTTGTGTAGTCGCCATTATATCCATGGACAATTTGGAAGAAGTTGGCGACGATTACATTATATATAACTACTTCTCGCTACAAGAACGCTTAGGACTATGCCATAGTGAACAATTTACAGACCAACCAAGTGTGGCGATAGGTACAGGATTTTTGCTGGATTCTACACATGTAATTACCGCATTTCATAATTTGCAAAACGATAACATTAAAAATCTACGGTTAGTCGTAGGTTATGAATTGTACAAAAATACAAGAGTACCACAATTGATTTTTAAAAAGGACAACGTATATAAACTAGACAGTATCGTATATTCAAGTTATCAACATGACTATGTCGTAGTTACCACAAAACAAGTAATTAAAAATAGAACTGCTGCAAGTTTGAACACTTTACCTATTAATTATTCGCGTGTGGTTTTACACACCATCGGCTACCCTCTAGGCTTACCTATGAAAGTAGCCAAATCAGGAAGAATTAAACAAGTGAGTAAGGAATATCTGTTATGTAGTTTAGATTGTTATGTGGGAAACTCTGGATCGCCAGTTTTCAATAGTTATACTGGACAGGTTGTGGGCATCCTTCTTGGCGGTGAAATTGATTTGGTGAGAAACGGTAATTGCTACGAAACCAAAAAATGTGGCGGTGTTAAATGCTCTAATGAAATGGTTTTGCCTATTTCGACTGTTGTGGATGAACTAAAATCAGCAGGGTTTATACCAAAATAACGAAATGGATTGTGATTATAAATTTTCTCAAAAATAGGCCTAGGTATTAAATGTCAAGGTTTGTGAGATAGAAGTGAATTAATTCATCAATCTAGAATAGTGCGAAGCATTGCGCTATTTCTAAGATAACGACCTAAGATAAATAGCAAGTATTAGTGATTGCGTCCCCTTCACCTATTCCCAACATTTGTGTGAAGTAAAACACGCATGAGGGAAAGATTACATGTTACGATTGCATTAGGGGTTATGTTCACGGCTTCCTCTTTACCGGCACAACAACTGGATTGGGCCAAGTCGATTGGAGGCACAGGCGGCGAGGTGGGCTATGCGATGGACATTGATTCCGAACATAACGTATATATCACGGGAACCTTTAATGATCTGGCGGATTTTGATCCGTCTGCCAGCACGGCTAACCTCACGCCTGCTGGAAGCAACGATATCTTCTTGGCGAAATATGATTCGTTAGGGAATTATGTGTGGGCGGTTTCTTTTGGCGGATCGGAATATGATGCCGGTTTTGCCATTGCGGTAGACGCCAACGGCAATTCCTACATCACCGGACAATTTAGGAATACGGTCGATTTTGACGCGTCATCCGCCACGGAAGCCCTCACATCGTCGGGGCAATCGGATGCGTTTTTGGCCAAATATGATACCGACGGAAATTTGGCCTGGGCACATAAAATGGGCGGCGCATCCTTTGATGGCGGGCAAGATTTGGCTTTGGACGGAAGCGGAAATGTTTACGTGTGTGGCGATTTCCAAAATTCGGGAACATTTGACCCGGCGGATATGACCGACGTATTGTTTACGGAAGGCCAGTCGGATGGATTTTTTGCAAAATATAACAGTAATGGCCAATATCAATGGGCCAAAAACATAGGCGGATCAGATTTTGATGCTGCCAATAGAATCGTAGCAGCAGATAATGGAGACGTATATGTAGCGGGCGGGTTCATCGGCACGGCGGACATGAATGGTTCCGATATTGGCACAAACGAAATTACATCAGCGGGATTCGGCGATGTTTTTTTGGTGAAATATAACCATGCAGGTGTTTTTATTTGGGCGAAGAAGATTGGCGGCTTGGCCGGCGAAAGTGTTACGGCACTTGATTTTGACCAAAACGGAAATGTATATGTGGGTGGTGATTTCTTTGGAAATATCCGTTTCAATTCATCCAACAATGACAGCCTGACTTCTTTGGGAAACAATGACGTTTTCTTTACAAAATATAACACATCTGGCGATTTTATATGGGCCAAAAGTTTTGGGGGTACGCAGGCTGATGATTTGAGTGGATTGTCAATCGGGATTGATAACCGTATTTATATTTCCGGCTACTTCCGCGGCACCATAGATCTAAATGCTTCACCAACCCATTCACCATTCACATCTGCGGGTGAAATCGATATTTTTCTGGCGGCTTATGACGATTCGGGAAACCATATCTGGTCCCAAACCATAGGCGGGACGAGCGATGATTATTGCGAAGGATTGATAACGGATGAAAATGGTCGTATATACATCACCGGTTATTATGCAGGAATCGCAGATTTTGACGCCTCATCGAATACAACCCATCTTACTTCTGCCGGTTTTGCCGATGTTTTTATTGCCCGTTATGCTACTCCGCAGCAAGCAGTAGGCATAGAAAATGCTGAAAAAATATTGGGGATTAGTCTTTATCCGAATCCAAATATTGGGGCGTTCAATATAACATTTGATGAAATGCCATCCGATGCAGAATTGATGATTTACAATGCCAGCGGAAAGCTTGTCCACCAACAAAAAACCACGGAAACATCTTGTTATATACAAATGGAAGGTCAGCCTGCCGGAAATTATTTCGTCCGTATCACACAAGGTAAAAACAGTCAAGTCACTCACATCATTAAACAATAACCAGTCATGAAAAGAATCATACTTTTTGCATCGTTTATCAGTTGCGCATTATTTGCCAATGCGCAACAGGAGCAATTGGAATGGGCAAGAGCCGTACAAACGGGCTTTGCTACTTGCCAAATAAGCGCTATAGCAGCGGATGGCAACGGCAATTCGTATGTTACCGGAAACTTCTCTGGAGAACTTGATTTTAGTATTGGAAATAATAGTACACCTTTTTTTAACGGTGTTGGACTGCATGATGCTTTTATTGCCAAAATAGACCCGGCAGGCAATTTAATATGGGGATTTGATTTTGGCTCCAACCAAGGTGCCGACGCAGGAAGCGCATTGAGCGTAGATAAGGACGGCAACCTCATTGCGGCCGGTGGATTTAGGGGAACGGTGGATTTTAATTTTGACGACAACGATGAGTTTAATATGACCGCCGTTAACGGGCAAGATATCTACGTCATAAAACTATCACCTTCGGGAGAATTGATTTGGGCAAAATCAATCGGCGGAGATATTAATGAAGGCATATCGGCCATGGAAACCGATGCATCGGGAAACATTTATGCCACCGGAAGTTTTAACAGCAGCCAAATCGATTTCGATCCGGGAGCGGGGAACAGCACATTTACCAATGTAAATGCCGAGGATATATTTGTTTTCAAATGGGATACGGACGGTGATTTTATTTGGGCCAAAACCATCAAAAACCCAACACAAGGCGCGTCCAATTCCCAAGCCATTTCCGTAGATAATACGGGCAACGTAATTGTAGCCGGCCATTTTAGCGGAACCATGGATTTTGACCCCGGCGCCGGCACCGCAAATTTAACCGGCAGCGGTTTTTTTGAAGGTTTTGTACTTAAACTCGATGGAAACGGAGAATACGTTTGGGCAAAATCAATCGGTGGCATCGATAGCGATGTAGCGGATGGCGTAGGTGTGGACGCAAGCGGAAATGTATATGTTCAAGGCACATTCAGGGGTACTGTAGATTTTGATCCGGGAGCGGGTACAAATACCATCGTAAGCAATAACAACAATACCGATTTGTATGTACTGAAATTAAACAGCGGCGGCAATTTTGAATGGGTAAAAACACTCAGCGGTAAAAATGGAGAAAGTTCGAAAGGTTTACAACTAGATAGCCAAGGAAATATATATAACATTGGCACCTTTTTTAATAAAGTAGATTTTGATCCAAGTGCGGATTCTGTTATACTTACAAGCAACCCCATAAATTTGGCGGATGCATTTATATGGAAATTGGATGCAGACGGAAACTATCTGTGGGCAGGAAGCTTCAGAGGCAAAGGAACCGAAAATATTTTTGCGTTTGACATTGACGCAAATGATAATATTTATGCCACAGGCGGATTCAATCTAAGTTGCGACTTAGACCCAACCGCCGATAGCCTGGTTATCGTACCGGAAGGTTCAAACACGCCATTCGTCGTAAAACTGGACCAAGGACAAACGACATCTTCCATTAGTGAAAATGTGCAAAACCAAATCGAAGTTTATCCCAACCCAAGCCAAGGCGAGTTTAGGATACGGCATCCAAACCTACAGGGAACGGCAAAAATTTTAATATATAACAGTGTTGGGCAAATCATCCATAGCCAAACATCGGCATCGGAGAATATCGAATGTAAGCTGAATGATGTGGCTTCGGGTGTATATTATCTGCAAATACAAGACAGTAATAAAAAGACTTACCATCAAAAACTGATTATTCAGAAATAGAAAATTATAACGCGAAATAACCAAGAGGAGCAAATGCTCCTCTTTTTTCTTGTATAGAAAATCGTTTGGGCTTTTTAGAGATCCGCACTAATTATTTACTTTTTCCTGAACCCAAATTGGGTGACGGGCTTTTTTGAAGCAGATCAATATATCATACACGGAACAAAAATAATTAGCGTCCGTATTTATCTTTTAAATGTGTGATGTAGGCTTTTAAATCGCCGTTGAATTCATTTTTGAATTCTTCGTAATATTTATTTTGTCGGTTGTTATATTGCCGAAACTCTATAAAAAAAGCATTATTGGGCAATTTACGGTTTCGGAGTTTTGTGTAACGTTCCGGCACGGAAAAAGTGATCGTATCCAAATTATTCATAATGCCGCGGATAAATTGCGTTTTCACGGTATCTTTTTCTACATCGCCAAAATCTTTAAACGCTGGCGAGCTATATAGACTGTCCAATCCGTTGGCACCGCGTAGCAGGTGCTGCGTGAGTTTACGGTAATCGTTGTCGGACGTTTCGTATTCAAACAGTTCCGGCGAATCTTTTCCATATTTCATCCGCAGGAATTTACCCGCACCCACATCGCCGAAAAACGAAGCCAGGTTCTCGCTCTCTTCCACATCTCCCGAAATAAAAACCGTTCCGTGCGATAGCTCGTGGATGATGACGTTGGCCATATCGCCCGGTTTTCCGTTCAGCATTTCCGACAAAATAGGATCGGGCAAATAACCAAGCGTACTCCAAGCATTCACTTCCCGCATCCGAACTTCCCAACCGCCTTTTTCCAATATGTCCCGTTCCGCGTCCGCGTCCGATTTATCGAAATATCCTTTGTACGTCACTTCGCCCGTGATCGGAAATTTCCATGTTTTGGGCTTCAATTCGTATTTCTGCGATGCGGTGATGACCCACAACAGCGGCAACCCTTTCTGGTCGTAAACCTTCGTGTAGCTTTTGTTGCGTTTCAGTCCCAAGCTATCAAACGCATATTGGCGGATTTCTTCGGCCAATATCAATTTATCCCGGTGTTCGGCTGGTGTGGTGGATTTAGCCAAGTACGACTCCTTGCTCTCCGCCCTGGCAATCACCTTCGCCTGTCCGGCACCTTGCTTCAGCAAATAACCTACCACATCGCCATACAGCAAACTGCCAGAAACCAACAGCACGGAAACCACATCAAAGGATAGGAGGCGTATATTCATTTTGTCATTTGTTCTTTCGGTCCGTATATCTATCGTTCGGGGTCTTTATTTTTCCTACATCAACATACACAAGTGTATAAAATTAATCAAACACGGTATGTGTTGTTAAACGTTTTCCGTTGTTTTAAAGTATGAAAAGTGGGTTAAATTTTATTTTTACCGTCTTGGCGTCGTGGTTTTTTTATACCGCCGTAGCACAAAACACCGTAGCTACTGAAGTATTGAAACTACAGAAAGACCCAGCATTTAAACATGCCTCGTGGTCGTTCCTGGCCACGTATGCCGACGCAAAAGATACCGTAGCCAAATTCAACGAACAGATGGCGCTGCCCCCGGCTTCCGTCATGAAATTGGTGACCACAAGTGCCGCCCTACAAATTTTGGGGCCTAACTATACCTTTAAAACACGATTATATATCCGGGGAAAAATCACGGACGACGGCATCCTGAACGGAGATCTGGTCATCCGCGGAGGCGGCGATCCCACCCTGGGTTCGGAAAAATGGAAAGAGAGCATACAGGATACGTTACTCCTGAATATATACCGGCTACTCCACACACAAAACATCAAGATGATCAACGGAAACATCATTGCGGATGCTTCAGCCTTTGAAGAGTTGATGGCCCCTCCGGGATGGAACTGGGGCGACATAGGCAACTATTACGGAGCCGGGCCTTCGGGTCTGACGATTTGCGACAACCTGGTGATGTACTGTTTTAAATCGGGCAAAGCCGGCGAGGCGACCAATCTATTCCGCATGGTTCCCGACGTAAAGGACATGCAGATCCGCAACTATGTTACGGCCGGTGGCACGGGCGACAATGCCTACGTGTTCGGCTCGGAATATGCCAGCCTGCGCTATATCCGCGGCACCATTCCGGCCAACAGCGATTCCTTCTGCGTAAAAGGAAACATGCCCGACCCGCCCAAATTTGCCGGTGCGATGGTAAAAGAATATCTCGAAAAAATAAACCTGCCGGTGATGGGAAAGATCATGACCGACCGGGAACTCGACTCTTCCATCGACTATAAAAATGCCGGACTCATCGAAATCGGCAAGGTAGAGTCGCCGCGTTTGGCATCCATCGTTTCCGTGGTAAACCAATTCAGCAACAACCTGTATGCGGAACATGTACACAAAGCCATCTCGGCCTATAAAACCGGATTGGGCAGCAACAATTCGTCCAATACCATCATCACCAATTATTGGGTAGGAAAAGGCTTGGATGCTGCGGCCCTGTTCATTTCCGACGGTAGCGGGCTTTCGCGCAGCAATGCCATCAGTATGGCCAATCTGGTGAAGATTTTGGATATTACCTCCAAAGACAAAACCGCAGATGCTTTCCGTAAATCCTTGCCTATTGCCGGCCAAACGGGCACGCTCCGGAATCTGTGCAAAGGCACCAAAGCACAAGGCAACCTCATAGCCAAAAGCGGTACCATGACGCGCATAAAAGCATATGCCGGTTATGTAAAAACAGCCGGCGGCAGACCACTCATTTTTGCCATGACCTTCAACAATTACTCTTGCTCCAATTCGGAACTAATGGATAAGATTGAAGTATTGATGGTAAAGATGGCGGAGTTGAAATAAGAGTATTAGCCCATAGCTAATGATTTTTCCGCAGAAGTATTTATTATTCCGTTTCATTCCATGCTACACTTTGTTTCGCCCTTCGTTCATGCGTCGCACTCCGTTTCATGCTCTATCCAGTCCCAAACGCGGTGGTTTGTCATCATCGGACTACTTACCGTAACATGTACTCCAATGATATAATTCCCTATTATTATTTTGGATTAATAAAAAGGCCCCGCAGAAAATCTCTGCGGGGCCTTTTTGTTGGTTAAATCTAATTTTTAATTATCGTTTTTAGCACATTGTTTATCCTCACGGAATATACACCGGCAGCCCATGTAGCTGTCTCCACCTGAAACGATGTTGTGTTTGGCTTTGAACTAAAAATAATTCTGCCGCTTGCGTCCATCACTTGTATGGTTTCAATTGGTGAACCTTCATTGGATTGTATAGTAAATTCATTATTTACGGGATTGGGAAACAATGTAAACCTGGAGAACCCAACCTCTTCAATGCCAGAACAACCCAATACGCTAATAACGGCCGTCCCTGATAAATTACATCCGATATTTGAAAGTGAATAGGTATAGGTATTGTTGCCAACGTTAGCAAACGATGGGTCGAGTACATTGGCCGTAATTCCATTTCCCGACCAAACGCCCCCGGACGGAGTCCCATCCACCAATAATATAGAAGGCGCATTGTCGCAAATGGCCGTAGGATTAGGATTCATGGTGATTGAGATAGGCGTAAAAACAATGACCACTTTTCCATTACCGGCATTATGGCCGTCTACTGCCGCAGCAGCGGTTAACGAAATATGGGTAAAGTTTGTACCACCGGCACCGCCGCCACCGGCACCTTTATTGTTACCGGAGCATGAAGCAGTTCCTGCACTACCCGCACCGCCGCCGCCACCGCCAACAAACCCGCCCCCGCCGCCACCGCCGCTTGGGTCGGTATGAGAGACAAAGCAACAACATATGGGTCCGGCACCACCGTTGCCACCCAGTAAAGATGAACCACCGGTTCCATCAGCACCAAGAAAGTCAGGACACCCAATGCCTGCAATACCTGCAGCACTTCCTATGGCCCCAAAACCACCACCGGAAAAACCACCGCCAGAAAAGGGCACACTAATGCCGTTAGCACCACTCCCTCCTCCAGCTATACCACCATTTCCACCGGCGGCATTAAGATCACACCCCATTCCACCGCCGCCTCCGCCACCGCCGGCAATGAGGAGGTCACCAACACCGGCACTATTTATGACAGTGGCGCCGCCGCCGCCGCCGCCTCGTCCGTTGGGCCCGGCATTCCCGCCGGCTCCGCCGCCGTTAAATCCGGCTATATTTCCGGTTCCTGTGCCACCTACCGTAATCGTAAATTGATCTCCGGCATTTACGGATAGAGTACCTTTCAAAAAGGCCCCTTTCCCTCCTATTCCTCCGTCGGGACCACCACCATTTGCACCTTGCGCACCAAATGCTTTCATTGTGATGCTACTTACACAGGCAGGAACCGTAAATATTTGAGTCTCGCCCGTAAAACTAAAAACTACAGAGTCTGTTTGTGCCGATGCGGAGAGCAAAAACCCAAACAATGAAAGGGTGAAGAGTGTTTTTTTCATAAGACTTGATTTATGGCAAAGCTACCCCAAGTAATTGGGCAAAAAACGATTCCAGCATCACTAATACTAGTGATTTATGATTCCGGCCAGCTATGGGTATACTCTAAAAAACCAGAAAATATTGTTCCGATATTTCATCTACACATACTTTCGATGTATTAAAAAATGAGGAATATATGTTGAAAAGCATAAATCAATACTTTTGCTGCATGACATATCCCAACTATACTCCCGGACAAACTATTTATAAACAAGCGTTACCCAACGCACAAACGATACTGATCCTCGGTATTTTGTCGCTCGTATTTATGTTGTGCTGCGGAGCGATAGGGCTTACATTAGCCATCATAGCGGCCGTATTGGGCTCGCAAGGCAAAAAATTATACGCCATGGAGATGGAAAAATATACTGCTGAATCATACAACCAACTCAAAGCCGGCTATACCATGGCATGGATTTCCATCGGGTTGAACATCGCCTCCTCTATCCTGTTGATTATATTGATAGTTACGGGAAATCTTCTTTCTAAATAGAACTTTCTCCATTGCTTCTGTCCCGTGTTGGTGACAATACAAAGCAATTAAATCTGAGTCTGTTTCTGGTATTTAAAAAGAATGCCTTAATAATGCACATTCACGGTTCCCGTGTATTTCTGCTGACCCTCGCCCGTTTTGTATTCGATGATGCAGAAATAGGTCCCGGTAGGCACCTTTGTGCCGGCAGCGGTAGTTCCGTCCCATGATATTTGGGCAGCTTCCGATTCAAACATCAGGTTGCCCCAACGGTTAAAGATGGAACATTTATAATTTTCGAATCCGGAAAGTGACACTTCAAACAGATCGTTGGTTCCATCGTCATTTGGCGTGAATATATTCGGGATTTTAATACCATCCACGATGTTGATCGTGGCATCGGCCGTATCCTTACAACCTTGTGGCGACGTGACAATCAGCACCACGTTGTAATCTCCACTATTGTAGAAAGTATGGGTAGGATTCTGTAAGGACGATACGCCGGTTCCCCCGAAATCCCAGTTCCATTGTACGGCATTTTCGCTTTGGTCGGCAAATGCGATGGGCTTGGATCCATATACGCCGTTAGGGAAAACATTGAAGTTTGCCACCACCTGCGGATAAACCAATACCGGCTGAAAATCGGGAAATGAAGTACATCCGTTGGTGGCCGTTACCGTAAGCGTTACCGAGCCTGGACCTCCGACAGGATTCCAGTATACTATTGCCTCATTGACTTCCGGCTGGGAGGTAACGGAACCGTTATCTATGGTCCAGTTATAAACCCAAGTTTGGTTATCCGGCACACCGGTATATAATTGCGTCTTATTTCCGCATACGGTATCGGGTCCTAAAATATTGGGAACACCCGGGCGGATCCGGGATAAAATAAACGGTTGTGTATCAAAATCGGGCCAAGCCTGCTTGGTAACGGAACTCAATGATGTGGCCGGTATATGGGTAACCGGGCTCAAATCGTTCCAACGGCCGGCAGTGGTGGGTAATTCCCAATGTGACAAACCGTCCCATAGGCTATCGGCCGCTAAATCGTAAAACACACGGATATCCGCCAGATCGGAACCTTCGTTTCGGGAAACCCAATGGTAAAAGAATGGATTCGTTCGGCAGATGAAACTGTCTACGTTGGCTCTGTCGTATCCATCTATGGTAGCATCATTGTTGGCCATTCGCACACCGAATGTATGCGGTGTAGCGGTAGCCGTGCGGATACGCATGGGACGGTAACGTGTGGTGTTTAAAGAGGACCCCGTAGGAAAAAGGTAAGCCACCGACTGATCCATATTACGCAACAATTTACCTACACCCACACTGCTCACAAAACCATTTCCCCGTGTAATGGAAGCCGTGTCCGGGTTGAGTACATGCATGAAATACACGTCTGTTGCCAACTCACGGTCGTTAAGCTTCAATGTTTGCTTGGTATATGAGCGAATCTGTTGGGTTTTGACTCCCGTTCCCTGCAATTCCAAAATCCAATAACGGCTTACGGAATCTCCGGTGATGAATTGGTTGTCGCCAAAAAGAAACACCTGTGACGAATCCGAAATAAAAATGTTGTTGTTTACCCAATCTTTTCCCACGCGGTAAAAGCCGCTTTTTTCAGATTGTCCGTTGTTATAAAAAGTGGAATCTATGGTGGTGGTACCTTCGTTTTGGAATAGGCCACCTGTCATATTATCGAAACTGCCCTTCACCTTCACGATGCTGTTGGGAGCCGTGTAAATTAACGCGGCATGATTGTTCATCAAAGCTTGCTGTGCATGGCTAACAGCCGAAGTAAGTAGCAAGGTGAATAAAATGAGGTAACGATTGAGCGGCACTTGACAAACAATTTAAGTCCAAATATAGCAGAGAAATCGGATTTTGGCTCTCCTCTTCAAATTAAAGATGGAGCCAAAGCCAAACCTCACGGTACTGATCAGCTTTACTGTATCTCCCTACTAAGTTTATTTAAGTCCGGTTTTTTCGGCAAAAAATTCTGCAAAGTCTTCCATCCGCATAGCCACTTCTTCTTCGCCGGTGGCTCTTTTCAACGTATCCGACATGGACAACAGGTTTTGGTAAAAGAACTGGAACATGTCGTTCACCGGCATATCTTTCGTCCATAAATCGATGCGCATGCTGTTGTTTTCCTTGGTATCCCAAAGTGACAAGAAGAAGGCCGACATTTCTTTCTCGCTTTTGTCTTCGGCATTATCTGCCTTCCAAAACAGTTTTTCGGGCACTTTATTTTCGTCTAATACAACGCGTATATCAATATGTGATTCTTCCATGACAGTGTTATTTTCAATTATGGGGCAAAAATATATTATTTGAGGCGTGGTTTATACTTCGATTTTGTAAAAATGGTTTTGTAATCGTCGTCTGCCATCAACTGGGGAATAGTTACCGACGGGTTATTTTCCATATAACTTTCCACCATGTTCCGTCCTACCCACATCCCTATCCTTCCGGGTACTTCGCGCGGCATTCCTGCGGCAAAGGGGGCTTCATCCATTATTTTCATGATCTCGCGTTTATCCTCCACAAACAGCAATTTTTTCTCCAGTAAGGAAGCCCAAATCTGCGCCTCGTTTCCTTCGATAAACGCCACAGTTTCCTTGGAGTAACCAAACAGCTTATCATCGCCGTACTGGGGCAACATGATGCCCAATAAAAACATGATTTTACCTTGGTACACCATGTGGTCCACCAAAGAGTTTTTGGTGGGATTTTTGCTGAATTCCGTCAGCAACCAACCCTGCAATACTTCCGGTAACAGATGCTCCTTATTTTTTCTGGCCAAAATGTACTCGGGAAACGACATAGCTTTGTATGGCTCAAAATCCGACCCGAGGAACATATCCAGACCGATGGCCAATACGCTGTCCGTAGCTACCACCGAATAGTTCAACCCACTGATGCAAAAAATTACATTGGGCACCACGGCTTCCGGCACGAACGTATGGTACCTTTTGAATGCATCGGTTAATTCTTTTTCCTGCGGTTCGGTTTGGGAGTAGTTTTTGTTTACCTCATCTACCAGCTGTTTGATGTAGATATCGCCCAAAAAGCCGGCCAACGGGATATTGAATTCCGGGACATCCGGATTGCCCAAGCTCAATACGCCACCAAAATATTCTGGATAAAAATCGGGGTATTTTGATTTAACCTCCCGCAAAATCTCATCGGCGGATTTCTTCTCCAACGGAAACAGGTCACGGTCCAGCCTGCGGAAACTGACATCTATCTGTACCTTTTCGGTATCTACCTTGTATTTGTCTTCCTTGCACGACGTAAAGGCTGTGCCCAAGGCAGTTAAAATAACGAACGCAAAAAACGAAGAACGTTTCATTTGTATATCTTTGTTTGGCCCGCAAATGTAGTAAGCATTGTCGGGTAAATTGTTTTAAAGAACCTAAACGCATATTATGGCGAAGAAATTATCACTGTTGTTCCTGATTGCATGCTTAACGTTTCCGGCCTTGGCCCAAAACCGCGATGCAGACTCCCCTTTCCGCTTCGGGCTCAATTTTAACCCACTGCTGACATGGAACAGTACGGGCAAGAATTTTTCTCCGAATGGGGTAAAGGCCGGGTTTGAATATGGACTCAATATCCATTACTATTTCTTCAAAAATGTGGGATTTGAGACGGGTTTTTATATGAACCACCATGGCGCCAAGTTCAAGTATAACCGCATCAACATCGACGGGACGGATACCTCCACCTTCAGTTATAATTACAACCTGAATAATATTTATGCCAAAATCCCCCTGGCCTTGCGTTTCCGTACAAACCAAATAGGTCCGGTATATCTATTCGGAAACTTTGGGGTAGACTTTTCGTTTGCCGTGTTTTCCAAACTCAAATTTTCAGGCAATAGCCGAACGGCGGATGCCACGACAAGCAACCCCATTTCCTACGCCGAGGAATCATACAAAATTAGTGCGGCCCCGGTACGTATAGGATTATTTTTAGGCGGTGGCGTGGAATACCCAATCAGCGGTTCGTTTAGCATTACGGCGAATCTCAACTACAATTATGGTTTCCTCAATATCTTACGTGACGATTTGAGTAGCAAAAAATCGCCTTTCAAACCCAACTCGGGTCTAACCGAATACCAATACATTACGCCGGATAAGGAAGACGTACGTACACAATACTTGGGATTGAACGTAGGTGTTTTGTTTTAGCCTAAAAATCCGGTCTTAGATAAATCGACTTCTCACTTCGGGCGAAGGAACCATACACGCCTCTTTTTTGCCGTACCATTTGTAACGATTGGCTGCCACAAAATCATACACCGCGTTGCGGATAAAAGGTGGCACGATGATGAACAGATACAAGAATGGCCAAAGTCCGCTTAATTCTTTGGCTATACGTAACGCAGCGGTAGATTTTTTATAGATTTTTCCGTTTTCGGATAAGATAATAGAATCAAATTCGGCGGCGGAAAGCCGGTTTTCCGCCAATATTTTTTGGCCGACCTCACTTTGTAGTGGCGTATATTTAAACTTACCCGACGGATCGCGCTTAATCATGAACTGCACCGATGCGTCGCAAAAATTACAGACACCATCGAATAAAATAATCCGTTCCATTAGTATTGCCCAGTCGATAAGAGTACCAACGTACACGCATAATCTGTTTCCACCCCTTTATCCCGTGCCCTTTTTACAAAATCGGGGTTTTCTGTTCCCGGGTTAAAAATGATACGCTTTGGATTGAGTGCCAATATTTTATCAATCATATCGGGTTGTTTATCAGGCCCTATATATAATGTCACCGTATCCAGGCCATCAATTTTTTCGGGCCATTCGTTGAGGATCACGTTTCCGTCAATATCGCCTTTCTTCATCCCATACAGCACCGCTTCGTGGTGGTGGCTTGCCAACATCCGGGCGGCCTTGTAGGCATATCTTTCGGGGTTGGGTGCGGCTCCTATTACCAATGTTTTTTTCATATTTCCCATTTTATCAAAGTTATCGTTTATACGTGATTGCGATGAATTTGTTGGTTTTTTTGTCCATTTTCGCATTTTATCTACGTATGCTTTCCACCATCGCAATTTTCAGTCCACATCTCGACATACCGGAACTGGTGGACAGCCGACTGTTGTTCCTTTTATCGGCGGTTGCGTTCACGTCTTCCATTTTATTGTATACCCGCATAAAACTCATCGCCAAAAAACAGATATTGTTGAACGAACAAAAAAACAAATACAAGAGACTGCTGTTTAGCATCCTTCCCGAAAAAGTAGCGCGTGAACTCTCCACCACTGGCCATGTGGAAGCCAAAAGACATGAGGAGGTGACGGTTCTGTTTACCGATTTTGCCGGGTTCACCCAATATGCCGAAAACATCAGGCCTATGCTGCTGGTAAGGGACCTAGACGAAATATTTTCGATGTTCGACAGCATCATCATCAACCAAAACGTGGAGAAAATAAAAACCATCGGAGACTCCTATATGTGTGCTTCCGGTTTGCCCGAACCTTCGCCTACACATGCGGAAGATATGGTCCGCGTGGCGCTCGAATTTCTGGAATTCATCACCATTTACAGACGTATCAAAAAACACAACGGCGTCGATTTTCCAGATATCAGGATCGGCATCCATACGGGGCCGGTGGTAGCCGGAATCATCGGTGTATCCAAAACGGCCTATGATATCTGGGGTGATACCGTAAACGTAGCCCAGCGGATGGAAATGAATTCCGAGAGTGGAAAAATAAATATCACGGAGACTTTATACCACAAAATCAAACACCAATTTGTGTGTACCAAACGCGGACAGACCGAAGTAAAAGGTAAAGGATTGATGGATATGTATTTTGTAGAAGGTCCGATTGAAAATGGCTAAAAAAGCGAAACCGTCCAGAAGTATTCCGAACGGTTTCACCAAACTAAACCCTAACCCTAACGTTTTATATATCGAACCAACAGAAGTTGGTGTTTATTTGCTGATGTATGAATTACAACTTTCATGCCTATTAACTCCCTAACAGGTCATTTTGTTTCATGAATTAACTTTCCTTAACCATACTAGTCGATATTTAAGACAACCTTAAGAAATTGACTTTTAACCACTAAGTAGTTAAAATATGGCAAATTGCTTTTATTTGCCCACATTTGCGACGATATGATATTTTTAGAAATTATTCATTGGAATCCAAATCCCGTTTTGGTGGATTTGGGATTTTTGCAGCCGAAATGGTATGGCGTCCTGTTTGTGACCGGTTTTGCATTGGGTTACCTATTCTTCAAAAGGGAAGCGGTAAAACATGGTATTTCACTCAACAAGATAGACACGTTGCTCTTTATGGTATTGGGCTTCTCTATTTTAGGTGCACGCTTGGCGCACGTATTTTTTTACGATTGGGGCCGATACCAAAACAACCTGGGCGACATCATTAAAATTTGGGAAGGCGGATTGGCCAGCCACGGCGGCGGTATAGGCATTTTATTGGCCGTATGGATTTGGTGTCGTTTCGTGGTGAAAGACCAAAGTATATGGAAGATATTGGATCTGATGGCTATCCCGATTCCATTGGCCGGTGCATTCATCCGCTTTGGCAACCTGTGGAACAGCGAAATATTGGGCAAACCGACCGATGTGCCTTGGGCGTTCGTTTTTGAAAGTTACGATTCCGTACCTCGCCATCCGGTGCAATTATATGAAGCGATTTGCTACATACTGGGAAGCCTCATTTTATACCTAATTTACCGCAAAGTGGGATTGAGCAAGCGCGGCCTGTTGGTAGGCGCATTCCTCTTGGTGATTTTTATTCCACGCTTCTTGTTGGAATATTTCAAACTACCGCAGGATACCCACGAAATGGTGTTGGGATTGACTACTGGGCAGCAGCTAAGTATTCCGTTTATTTTGGTAGGAGTTATTGTGGTTTTGTTTAGTTTGCGTAAACAAAATACATGAAACTAGGCATTACCATAGCATTGGTTGTTTTAAGCTGCAGCATTCTTGTGGCGCAGGATACTGTTTATTCGTGGAAAGAAGCTCGTGAAAGAAATCCTGAAAAAGTAGTCAAACTATACATTCCCGACATAATTGTTCATTCTCGTCCGACCCCTCCTAAGTTCCGTAAATACAAATATATAATTCATTTAAGCCTTTCTCCGCATTCAATAGGCTCGGCATCTATCCGTAATTTAGATGATGCTGGCTATAATCCGCATTCGACACATCTTCCACTCTTAAAAAAATCTAATCTCAGAATTCTACCCAATTGGATAGCTGAATTTGAAAATTTAAAATCCCTGAATTTAAAAGGTTGTGATAAGATTAATTATCCAAAGCAATTACCAAAGATAAACTCGCTGATTAACTTGGAATATTTATGCATCCATCCCAAAAAATTAGATGATGAATTGTTTATCACCCTATCTGAATTCAAACAATTAAAGGAATTGGATATTGAATATCATACCGATGATAGTGGTATAACATGGGCAAATAAATTACGGATGATACTACCCGATTGTAAAATATATATAGGAAAATCTGTTATCCAGGTTCTCTAAAGGAACTGTTCCGCCTTCATATTCAACCACTCCAACGGCGCATTCTGGAATAAATCTTCCAATACCTGCGGCTCCAACCCGATGGATTGTGCCAATCCGCCTGGCGGATCCAATTCTCCCAACGGGAACGGATAATCAGAACCCAAGGCTACCCTTTTGGCGCCAAACATGCGGATGATATTTTTTAGGATGTGTTCGTCAAAAGTCAAGGTATCCACCCAAAATTTACCGCAGTAATCGCGTGGATTATTCGGGTTATCGATGGCCACCAAATCGGGACGCATCTTAAAGCCGTGCTCAATGCGGCCTATGGTTCCGGCGAACGAACCGCCGCCATGGCAAAATGCCACACGCAGCTTCGGATACTTATCGAATACCCCTCCAAAAATCATGGAACAGATGGCTCGGGACGACTCTGCCGGCATACCTACCAACCAAGGCAACCAATAACGGCGCATTTTCTCCGCCCCGGGCATATCCCACGGATGTACGAGTACACTTAGATCATATTTCTCGCAGATTTCCCAGATGGGAAACAATTCGGGCTCGTTTAGGTTCCAATCGTTTACATGCGTACCGATTTCGATGCCTTTCAGACCCATTTGTGCGCAACGCTCCAATTCTTTACACGCCAATTGCGGGTCTTGGATGGGCAACGTGGCCAAGCCGATGAATTTTTTATGATCCACGGCACAGCATTCGGCAATGTGGTCGTTCAGAAATTGGGAAGTTTCCAGCGCATGCTCAGGCTTGGCCCAATAATTAAACAATACGGGAATGGTACTCAAAACCTGTGTGTGCACATCGGTTTTGGCCATGTCCTCCAACCGTTTGGAAGGACTCCAACAATTGTCCTCAATCTCGCGGAAAAACTTGTCTCCTATCATCATGCGGGCCTTGCAGGGCGCGTGGTGATGCAAATGCACAAAACCGTCGTACCCGAATTTCGACGCATAGTGCGGCAACTTTTCGGGCATCACGTGGGTATGAATATCAATTCTCAACATGTTCTGCGAAGGTAGAGAATAGACTTTAGATGTCAGATATTAGATTTTAGATTTTATGCCTTGCCCCGGCAGTTGGTTCATGAGATAACCCGGCAACCTAGAGATTCTACTTTTTTGTGGATGCTTGTCACAAAAAGCCGAGATTTACGTCTTCTTAATAAAGACAGACTTATGAATTGGTTCGGCAAGTTTTTAAAGAGTTCCATCGGCAAAAAATTCGTGATGTCCGTCACGGGATTATTTTTGATCAGCTTCCTGATTGTGCACTGCACGGTAAATGCCTTGATATTTTATAACGACGGCGGAAAAACGTTCAATATTGGCGCCCATTTTATGGGCACCAACCCCCTCATCCGGACCATAGAGATTGTGTTGGTGCTCGGCTTCATCGTACACATTATCCAAGGGCTTCTTTTATGGAACGAAAACCGTAAGGCACGCCCTATTCCATATGCCGTGAGTAAAGCATCCGAAAACAGTACTTGGTACAGTAGAAGTATGGCCTTGTTGGGTACATTGCTTTTGTTGTTTTTGGTGGTACATACCTCCAACTTTTGGATTCCGAACCGCGCCAACCAGTTGGTGCACGGCGAAGAATTGCCGCTCTATGAAATGATGCTGGAAAAATTCCAGCATCCCTTGGAGGTGATCATTTATGTAACGGGATGCTTTCTATTGTTTTGGCATTTACTACACGGTTTCAAAAGCGCATTCCAATCGTTGGGTTTAAGCCACAGAAAATACGATCCCGTGATTTCATTCCTGGGCACATCGTTTTCCATCATCGTTCCATTGGTTATGGCCATGATGCCGATCTCGATCTATTTCGGATGGATTAAATAAGGATAAAAACTGTTTGCGGTGACGGCCTGAATATGAATCGAGTCACATTTATTTTATGCCTTCTGTCGGTGGTGTCCATCAACCAGCTATGGCATTCGCTATATTATTTGCGGACCAATGGACAAATCCGTACTTTATTCCTGAATATTCCGCTGGCCTTACCTCCAACCACTTAATTTATCCGGATTACGGATGATATAAAATGCAGTAACCCCTTCCCCATCAAAATCTGCCCATAATACGGAATCAACCGACCCATCATTCATCCGGCGGAAAATGATCCCCGTTTCCCCGTTAACAAGAGTGGCTTCCACATGGAACAGGTGACCAAATTTTTGGAGCAAACCTTGCAGGAAGGCTTTCCCGGCCATCAAGCCAATGATTGGTTTTACGGCCGCCGAAACTTTTCCGCCACCGTCCGAATAAATGACGATGTCGTCTTTTAAATAAGAAAGAAGAGATTCTACTTCGCCGCCTATGCCTGAAATGAACGCATCCACCAGTTGGTTTCGCTCATGCTGACTGGGTGTATGTCGAACTTGATCGCTGGTTATTTTTTCCTTTGCGCGGTGAAACAATTGGCGACTATTGGCTACCTGCAAACCAAGAATTCCGGCTATTTCGTCATAACCATAATCCAAGGTTTCGCGTAGGATAAAAACCGCCCGTTCCACCGGATTTAGCTTCTGCAAAAGCAATAACAAAGCATACGACACATCATGCTGCCGTACTTCGTCAAAACGTTCCCGGTAAAGCGGCTCCGGCAAATCAGGTCCTATATAAGTTACACGGCTTTTCTTTTCAAGCAAGTCCAAACAGCGGTTCATGGCGGCTTTTACCCAATAAGCTTCGGGATCCCGGATGGCACCGTCTTCCTGTGACGCGAAACGCAAAAACAAATCCTGCACGATATCCTCGGCATCCGCCACACTCTTCGTCATTTTATAAGCCACCGCAAATAAATGCGGACGTAGGGTTTCGAAAGATTCCATCAACGCAATACTTTGGAAATACGCAACGTTTCGGCATCGGGGAAACGGTGTAGCTTTACGGCATCTTCAAACGGTGTAAAAACAACGTCTTCCCCTTTTACGCCTACGGCCAGATCAGTCTTTCCGGCCAATAATGCTTCGGTGGCATTTACGCCCAACTTCGCAGCCAGCACCCGATCGAACCAAGCAGGTGCCCCACCACGTTGCACATGGCCCAATACGGAAACGCGGATATCGAAACCGGGATACTTACTTTTCACCATATCGGCCAGCCAGAAGGCATTTCCTTCTTTTTCGCCTTCGGAGACGACCACCAAAAACGGATCGTTATGTCCGGATTTATGCTGCTTGGCCAATACTTCATATAACTCCTTCAAATCATCCGGGTCTTCGGGAATCAGGATACCCGAGGCTCCCGAAGCCAAACCTGCATTGAGCGCGATAAAGCCGGCATCGCGGCCCATCACTTCCACAAAAAACATGCGGTCGTGCGATTCGGCGGTATCCATAATCCGGTCCATGCATTCCACTGCGGTATTTACGGCCGTATCGTATCCCAATGTATAGTCGGTTCCATATAAATCGTTGTCTATCGTTCCCGGAATTCCGATGGCGGGAATATTAAACTCTTCGCGTAAGGCGCGTACGCCCCGGTAAGTTCCGTCGCCACCGATGGCCACCAGACCTTCAATGCCCTTTTCCTTCAAAAATTGGTATCCTTTGGCACGTCCTTCCGGTGTATGGAAAGCTTCGCTACGGGCCGACTTTAACATGGTACCGCCGCGCCGAACGATGCCCATGGTATTGGCATCGGTCAATAAAATGGTGTCGCCGTCAATCATTCCATTAAACCCGCGATGGATTCCCCAAACCTCCACGCCATGGTGTGCACCGGCCTTATAAACCGCACGTATGGCAGCATTCATGCCCGGCGCATCTCCACCCGATGTAAATACGGCTATTTTTTTCATGGAAGCTAATGTATGGAACCAAGAGTCAAGAACCAAGAATCAAGACGAGCAATATACTTTCCATGATTATCCATTTTTCAATTTCTGTTCTCCCATTTGTAAGCCCCATTCCAATTCCGTTTCAAGCGATTATCTCGATTCTTGGCTCTTGCATCTTATATCTAATATCTATTTTAAGTACTTTCGCGCCAAATATTACAACAAATGATCCTCTCGGGACTGGAAATACAAAAGCGCCTCAACACGGAATTATTTATTGAGCCGTATGAGCCTTCTCAACTGAACCCAAACAGCTATAATTTACGGCTACACAACGAACTGGTGGTGTATACGGATGACGTGCTGGACATGAAAAAACTTCCGGCCACAAAGAATTTGACCATCCCCGACGAAGGTATCGTGTTGGAACCAGGAAAACTGTATTTGGGCCGAACGTTGGAGTATACCCGCTCCGAAGGCGTAGTCCCCATGTTGGAGGGCCGCTCCTCCATCGGCCGTTTGGGATTGTACATCCACGTAACGGCCGGGTTTGGCGATGTGGGCTTTGCCGGATATTGGACTTTGGAGATGCACTGCATCCACCCCATCCGTATTTATGCGGGCGTGCAGATTTGCCAAATTTTCTACCACGCCATCGAAGGCGACTATGTGAATTATAAAAGTGGCAAATACCAACACAACGAAGGCATCCAGCCGAGCTTATTGTACAAGGATTTTTCAGAGAAATAAAATATAAATCTTATCAGAATGGCATTTCGTATAGAAAAAGACACCATGGGCGAGGTTCAGGTACCTGCCGACAAATATTGGGGCGCACAAACCGAACGCAGCCGCAACAACTTTAAGATCGGCCCCGAGGCTTCCATGCCGAAAGAGATCATTTACGCTTTTGCCTATTTGAAAAAAGCGGCCGCACACGCCAACCACGATTTGGGCGTATTGGAATTGGAAAAACGCGACTTGATTTCCAAGGTGTGCGACGAAATCTTGGACAAAAAACTGGACGACCAATTTCCGCTCGTGATTTGGCAAACCGGCTCAGGAACACAAAGCAACATGAACGCCAACGAGGTGATCGCCTACCGTGCCCACGTCATGTCTGGCGGTGCGTTGACCGACGAGAAAAAAGTGTTGAACCCGAACGATGACGTGAACAAATCACAATCATCCAACGACACCTATCCAACAGCCATGCACATCGCGGCATACAAAATGGCAGTGGAAGTAACCATTCCAGGCATTGAAACGCTTCGCGACAGCTTACAGCGCAAGGTGGTTGAGTTCAACAACATCGTAAAAACGGGCCGCACCCACTTTATGGATGCCACCCCCTTAACGTTGGGACAAGAATTCAGCGGTTACGTACAACAATTGAACAGCAGCCTACGCGCCATCAAAAATGCATTGGAGCCCATCAAAGAGTTAGCCTTGGGCGGCACGGCCGTGGGAACCGGATTAAATACACCGGCGGGTTATGATGTATTGGTTGCCCAAAAAATTGCCGAGTTTACGGGATTTCCGTTCGTTACGGCGCCCAATAAATTTGAGGCCTTGGCCGCGCACGATGCCATGGTGGAACTATCGGGCGCATTGAAACGTTCGGCCGTATCGTTGATGAAAATTGCGAACGACATCCGTATGTTAAGCTCCGGCCCACGTTGTGGAATCGGCGAAATCATCATTCCTGATAATGAACCGGGATCATCCATCATGCCGGGTAAAGTAAACCCGACACAACCGGAAGCCTTAACCATGGTTTGTGCACAGGTAATGGGAAATGATGTGGCGGTAACGGTAGCCGGTTCAAACGGACATTTTGAATTGAACGTATTTAAACCGGTGATTGCCTATAATGTACTGCAAAGTGCCCGTTTGATCGGTGATGCCTGCGTGTCGTTTACAGAAAAATGTTCTGACGGCATCTTGCCGAATTTACCCATCATCAAAAATCATCTGGAGAATTCTTTGATGTTGGTAACAGCCTTGAATCCACATATCGGATATTACAAGTCTGCAGAAATAGCCAAAAAAGCACATAAGGAAGGAAAAACATTGAAAGCTGCCGCGGTAGAGACTGGCTACCTTACTTCAGAGGAATTTGACCTTTGGGTTCGTCCGGAAGATATGGTGGGAAGCTTGAAATAGATATTAAACGTCAGATGTTAGATTATTAGATGCGCATCGATGTCTATATAATCTTAATCATATTTTAAGCAGCCAATTTTTTGATTGGCTGCTTTTTTTGGTCTATTTAATGATTATAGGACAAACGCCACAATTTATTTAACTATTAATCAACTAAATACCTTCTATTAACATAAAATTAAGGCATAGTCTATTGTTGACCATGCAACTCATCTTACATTTGCACTGTTGAATATGCAACTGTTGATAAGATGAGTTTAGATTTTGAAAATATGATTGGTTTTAACATTGGGAAAACCAGTCATTTAATGATTAATGCATTCCATCGGAGCATACAGCCTTTGGGTCTTGATGTTACCCTTCCCCAATTGGGTATGTTACATTTTATCTTTTGCCATGGCGAAATCAGCCAGCAGGAACTCGCGGAAGCCACCGATAAAGACAAATCGGCAGTTTTACGTGGTATAGATATTTTGGAGCGAAAAGGTTATGTAAGCCGTGTGGCCGATGCTACCGACCGGAGGAAAAACATCCTTCGTATTTCAGAAAAGGCATTGGAAATTTTGGAAACCGTGAAGCCCCATTTCATGGAGCATGCCAACATCATGACCCATGACATACCCGAAAACGAAATAGACACTTGCATGCAGGTACTAAAGAAAATGCAAGAAAACGCCAGACAATACATCGAACAAACAAAATAAGCAAAAACGTAAATTACATGTTAAACACACAAAGGCTGACGGTAGGGCTTTTACTACTGCTTACCACCGTATTGCAAATGGCCGCGCAACAACCACTCTCGCTTAAGCAAAGTTTGGAATATGGTTTGAGTAACCATCCCAGCATCGCGGTAGGCGAGTATGGCATCAAATCCTCACAAAACCGTGTGCGTGAAGGCTATTCGGGGTATCTGCCCCAAATTAATGCCAACTTTGGGTTAGACGATAACCTCAAACTGCAAACCAACATCATTCCTGCCGGAACCTTTGGCAATCCGGATCCATTAGAGGTTCGGTTTGGTACCAAGTTCATTGCCGTGGGAACGGTTCAATTGGACCAAAAACTTTATGACCAATCCATGATCATGGGCTTTACTGCCTATAAGCCAAGCGTAAACCTTTCGCGCATGCAGCTTTCCAAAACCAAGGAAGATATCGCCTACAATATCGCATCGGCCTATATTAATGTATTGGTGGTGCAGGAACAGATCAACCTATTAAAAACGAACTTGGAGAGTTACAACAAAATATTGCAAGTAACCCAGCTTCAATACGACAAAGGGGTAGCCAAGAAAACCGATTTCGACCGTATCCGCGTAACGGTAAATAACCTTACCTCACAGCTCAGCTTGGCCGAGAGCAACCTGAAAGTGGCCCAAAACTCATTGAAAATGAACATGGGTATGGACCAAAAAACAGACATTGCCTTAACAGATACGGTGGAGTTTAAACAACTGAGAGCCGAACAACCGGGAGCAGACTTCAAAAAGGAAAACCGTATCGACTATCAAATCCTGAACGGCAGTGCCAACTTACAGGAAATACAGCTAAAAATGTTACGCGCGCAATACGTGCCAACCATTTCAGGATATGCCCGCTATGGGGTGCAAGCCCTGAACAATAACTTCAGGGATTTGTGGGGAAGTTGGTTTGACTATTCAACCATCGGTTTAAAAGTAAGCATTCCCATTTTTGACGGTTTGAACAAAGATGCACGCATCAAACAACAAAAAATGACTTGGCTGACCGAAAAGAAAAATGTGGAACTATATGCCATGCAATTTGAGTTGCAATACGAAAATGCGGCCGTGCAGGTAAAACGTTCGAGGGTAAGCGTGCTCAACGATAATGAAAACTTGTTGCTGGCCAAGGAAGTATTTGAACAAACATCCATGCAATACCAAGGCGGTGTAGCCACATTATCCGATTTGATTAATGCAGAAAACGGTTATAAGGAAGCACAAACCAACTATATCAATTCCTTGTTCAACCTACGCATTTCGGAACTGGATTTGCAGAAGGCCAACGGAACCATCTTGACTTATTTAAATATACAATAAAACAAACAAAACAATAACAGAATACGCATGAAAAAGAGCACGATCATCATAATCGTTGTCGTTCTTCTGGCCGCAGCAGGAATTACCTACAAATTGGTAATGAACTACAAAAAGATAGACGAGAAGAAAAACCAAAGCACTTCCCAGGTAGACTTTGCCATTCCCGTAAACGTGATTTCGGTAGAATCAAAACCGATCAGCGGAAATTTGATTAAAACCGGGAACCTTTCCCCATATAACGAATCTGCGATTATGGTGGCTGCACCCGGGCAGGTGACCTCACTAAAATTTGATTTGGGTTCAAAGGTATCTGCCGGCCAAATCATAGGGCAAACGGACGTAAAATTGAAAGAATTGAGTCTTCGTTCCGCAGAATTGGCCTTGGCTAAATTGGAAGTGGATTACAAACGTTACAAAGAGTTATACGAAGGTGGCGGCGTTACCGAAGTAAACTTTAAGGATGTTGAATATAACTATAACAACACCAAACTTCAGGTAGAACAAGGAAAAAAACAAGTGGCTGATGCGTACATCAAGGCACCTGTGAGTGGAGAGGTTGTTGCCAAAAACATTGAAGTGGGCGAATATGCCAATCCGGGAAGTCCATTGGGAACCGTGGTAGACATATCTAAATTGAAAATCAACGTAAAAGTAAGCGAAAGCGATATCTACGCATTGACCGAAGGTATGGACGTAAACGTAACTGCCACACAATTCCCGGGCGAAAACTGGAAAGGAAAAGTACGCTTCGTAAGTCCTAGCGGCGATGCGGCACATAATTATACGGTAGAAGTGGTGATAGACAACCCCAAAAACAAGTTGAAAGCCGGTACTTACGTGTATGTAGATTTCTCTCGCCAATCGAGCGAGAGTGTGATACAGATTCCACGTTCGGCATTGCCCGAAAGTGTAAAAAATCCATATGTCTACCTAAACGTAAACGGAAAAGCCATCAAGAAAGTAATCGTACCTGGACGCGAAGTTGGCGATTTTGTTGAAGTACTGGACGGCTTGAAAGTGGGCGACCAAGTGATCGTGAATGGACAGATTAACCTGAGGGATAGTACGACCATTGCACCCATTATGGAAAAAAAATAATACTCGGTTGATGTTATTCATTGCCAAGCGGTGAATAAAATATAACAAACGGTTAATAGAAAAAGAATATGTCATTAGCAGAGATAGCGATAAAACGTCCGCTCCTGATTACGGTGGTTTTTGCCTCCCTCATCCTGTTCGGCCTTATTTCATACAATAAGTTAAATTACAACCTACTTCCAAAATTCGATGCCAACGTAGTGACGGTGGTTACCACATACCGTGGTGCCTCGGCTGAAGAGATTGAGAACACGGTGACAAAAAAAATAGAGGAATCTTTGTCATCACTGGAAGGTGTTGACCAGATTTCATCGTCGTCGATGGAAAACGCATCCATCATCACCATTGAGTTGTTGAATGGGGTTGACGTAAACCAGGCCTTGGCCGATGCACAGCGTAAGGTGGACCAGATCAGCAGTGATCTGCCTACCGATATAGACAAGCCGATCATCAATAAATTCTCCACGGACGAGATTCCCGTATTGCGTATGGGCCTTACTGCCGACATCGGCGCACGCGAACTTTACGACATGTTGGACCTGCAGATCAAACCGCAGATTTCCAACGTAACGGGCGTCGGCCAGGTAGACTTGATCGGTGCCAGCGAAAGACAAATTCGTGTGCGTTTGGACCAAGATAAATTGGAAGCCTACAAACTTTCCGTAGGCCAGGTGGCACAGTTAATCAACTATTCAGGTTTATCAACCCCGGCGGGTAACATCAAAACAAACGAATTCCAATATTCCATTAAATACGACAGCAAATACAGCAACGTGGACGACCTGCGTAACTTACCGCTGATCCAATATCCTGACGGAGGAAAAGTATACCTGCGCGACTTGGCCGACGTAACAGAAGGCGAAGTTGAAATGGAGAAGATGACACACGTAAATGGTGTGCCGTCCATCGGTATCCAAGTAAAGAAACAATCCGATGCCAACGCGGTGGAGGTAAGTAAATTGGTGAAGGAAAGATTGGCCAAAATAGAAGAGCAATATTCTTCCATCAACTTAAAATTTAATATCGCATCCGACCAATCTACCTATACACTCGAATCGGCCAATGCCGTAGTGTTTGACTTGGTTTTGGCCATTGGTATCGTAAGTTTGGTGATGTTGATGTTCCTACACTCCGTACGTAGTTCATTGTTCGTATTGGTTGCCTTACCAGCTTCCATGATCCCCACTTTCATATTGATGTACTTTTTCGACATGTCGTTAAACTTGATGACGTTGATGGCACTTTCCCTCGTGGTAGGTATCCTCGTGGATGATTCAATCGTAATCCTGGAGAATATTTACAGACACATGGAGATGGGTAAGGATCGCCGAAAGGCATCCTTGGAAGGACGTGCCGAGATTGGGTTTACGGCCATCGCCATTACCTTGGTCGACGTTGTGGTATTCGTACCGCTCGCCCTTTCCGGCGGTATTATCGGTAATATCCTTCGCGAGTTTGCCCTCGTGGTGGTAGGCTCTACCTTGATGAGTCTCTTGGTATGTTTTACCCTGACACCGTTATTGGCATCCCGTTTCGGACGTTTGGAACACCTTTCCAAAAGCAACCTGTGGGGAAGAATCAATATTTGGTTCGAAGATTTATTGACCAGCATGCGCGACGGATATACCCGTATCCTCAATTGGTCATTGACGCATAAAAGATACGTATTGGGCGGCACCTTAATCTTATTAGTTGGATCGTTTATGTTACCGGCTTTCGGGTTCATAGGCCAATCCTTCATTAAGAAAGCCGACCGTGGCGAGTTGGCCATTAAATTGGAAATGTCGTCACAGACATCAATTTACCAAACCAACCAAGTGGTACAACAGGCCGAGAAAATAATCTTGGGTCACCCGGAGACAAAAAAAGTAATGTCAAACATCGGCTACTCCAGTTCTGGCGTAACGGCTTCATCCAACAGTAACTTGGCGGAGATGACCGTGACGATGGTGGATAAAAAAGAACGAAAAGTTTCTGATGAAGAATTCGGTATCGAACTCCAAAAAGAGATATCGCAGATTCCGGGAGTAAAAGTTACCATAGGACAAGTTTCCATCACCGGCCAATCCGAGCCTGAATTGCAGATTGCCGTTAAATCACCCGATCGCGTAGAAATGCGAAGTTATGCCGCACAGATACGTAAAGTGTTGGAAAACACGAAGGGTACCAAATATGTGGAATACAGCACCAAAGACCCTAAACCGGAGGTCGTGGTTACCTTGGACCGTGAAAGAATGGCACAGTATGGTATCAATGCTTCCGAAGTGGCCATGGCCATTGCCACCAATTTCCGTGGTAACGACCAAACCAAATTCAAAAAAGACGGAAACGAATACGACATCATGATCGAAGCCGATGCGGCAGATAAACGTACAATCGACAACGTACGTAATCTTACTTTCGTCAGCAGCCAAGGCAGCCAATTCACCCTGTCGCAATTTGCGGATGTACGCGAAGAAATGGGCGAATCCGTATTGGAAAGAAAAAATCGCTTACCTTCCATCATGATCAACTCAGCCGTGGTAGGTCGTTCTCCGGGAACCGTGGCCGCCGAGGTAGAAGAAGCCATTAAAAAAATAGAAAAACCGGCCAGCGTAACCTGGGAATTTGCCGGACAAATCAAACGCCAGAAAGAATCGTTCGGCAGTTTGGGATTGGCCTTGATGATGGGTATTCTCTTGGTTTATCTCATCATGGTGGCCTTATACGAAAACGCCATCTATCCATTCGTGGTATTGGCCGCCCTACCGTTGGCCACCGTGGGTGCCTTTTTGGCACTCGCGTTAACCATGGAGGACATGACCATCTTTGCCATGATCGGTATCATCATGCTCATGGGTCTCGTAGCCAAAAACGGTATCCTCTTGGTGGATTTTACCAACCAGGAGAAAGCCCGCGGTGCGGATGTAATCCACGCCCTCATCGAAGCCGGCCGTGAGCGTTTCCGCCCGATCTTGATGACCACCATCGCCATGATCGTAGGTATGCTTCCGATTGCCTTGGCATCCGGTTCCGGAGCGGAGGTAAAAAATGGTATGGCCTGGGTAATCATCGGCGGTTTGAGCAGTTCCTTGTTGCTCACCTTGGTGGTGGTTCCATGTGTATATTTAATCGTGGACCGATTGAAAGATTGGGTTAACCGCAAATTCGACAAGAGAAAAGAAAAGGCTGAAGCAGCCGCAAAAAATATCCAGTTGTAAGAGTATATTTTAAATTAAACGAAACACCCGTTCCAAATGGAACGGGTGTTTTTTATTTTTAAGAGTATCAATGATTAGCATGGCCCCAAAGAAAGAAGCATTTAACCTGATTTCAGCATAACCCACGAGGTACAAACCTGTATCATCCCCAATAATCCCGACCGCAAATAATCTTTACATTAGCGGCTGATTTTATTACAATGAAAAAAGCTATTTTATTGTTTATTGGCGCAGTTTCGGCATTGGTCGTACAGGCCCAAAACGTAATGAACACCGACATTCTCTGGAAATTGGGCCGTGTGGGCGGAGTGGGAATTTCTTTGGACGGGCAATCGGTCATCTACCGGGTCTCCGTACCGTCGATAGATGAAAACAAATCCATATCGAAATTTTACCAAATTCCGGTAAACGGTGGCCAAGCGGTAGAAGTCAGTGATATCTCCAAACTCGTAAAAGATAAAAACATCTCACCGAACGGTCAATATACCTTGTATGACGAAGCCGTAAAAGTGAAACAGGTATTGGGCTCGGAAATATATCCCGAATACGGCAAAACATCGGCACAGGTGTACGAAAGTTTAGACTACCGCCATTGGGATACATGGAACAACGGTTCATACAGCCATGTATTTTATAAGGACAGCGTGAAAGGTGCCGCGGGTATCGACATCATGAAAAACGAACCACACCACGCCCCACAAAAACCGTTTGGCGGCGATGAGGATTATATTTGGAGTCCGGACGGAAAAAGCATTGTATACGTAAGCAAGAAAAAAGCGGGTATGGATTATGCGCTCAGCACCAATACCGATTTATACGAATATAACCTCGCCACTGGGGCGGCCATAAATTTAACAGATGGCATGAAAGGTTACGATATACAACCCTCCTATTCCGTTAACGGAGATTTGGCGTGGCTGAGCATGAAAAACGATGGCTACGAATCGGACAAAAACGACATTTTCGTCAAAACGAAAGCCGGAATCCTAAACATTACCCAACAATGGGACGGTACCGTAAATAGTTATACGTGGAGCAAAGACGGCAAGAAATTCTATTTCACGGCGGCCACCGACGGTACCATTCAGTTGTTTGAGGTTGATTTTCCGGGTCTGACAAAAAAGCTACCCGTGGTAGTACAACTAACGAAAGGCGATTTTGACGTCAACGACATAGTAGGCGAAGCCAATGGAAAAGTGGTGGTGAGCAGAACCGACATGAACCACGCCGCGGAATTGTATACCTACGACAATACTTCCAAAAAATTGACGCAGTTAACGCATGTAAACGATGCGGTGTACGCCAAATTAAGGCTCCCAAAAATTGAGCGCAGATATCTCACCACCACAGACGGAAAAAAAATGTTGGCGTGGGTTATCCTGCCACCGGATTTCGATGCCAATAAAAAATATCCGGCTTTGTTGTATTGCCAAGGCGGTCCACAATCGGCCGTTTCGCAATTCTATTCGTACCGTTGGAATTTTCAGCTGATGGCATCGGAAGGATATATCGTAATAGCGCCTAACCGCCGCGGCATGCCCGGATTTGGTGTAAAATGGAACGAAGAAATCAGCAAAGACTGGGGCGGACAGGCCATGAAAGATTACATCAGTGCGGTAGATGATGTATCCAAAGAAGCATATGTGGACAACAAACGTATAGCCGCCGTGGGCGCCAGCTATGGCGGATATTCCGTATTCCAGCTGGCCGGTACTTACCCCGACCGTTTTAAAACCTTCATCTCCCATTGTGGATTATTTAATACACAAAGCATGTACGGCACCACGGAAGAAATCTTCTTCACCAACTGGGATTTTGGCGGACCGTATTGGGATAAAACAAATACCTTAGCCCAAAAAGCATACACCGATTTCAACCCGATTACGCATGTGGACAAATGGAGCAAGCCGATATTGATCATCCAGGGCGGTAAAGATTTCCGTGTACCGGAAAACCAAGCCATGGAAGCTTTCCAGGCAGCACAATTACGTGGAATCAAAAGTAAATTCGTTTATTTTCCCGATGAAAACCATTGGATTTTGAAACCGCAGAATGCCATGGTTTGGCAAAAGGAATTCTACAAATGGTTAAAAGAAAATTTATAGTCTGGATAAAGCAATCCATTTCTCAGCATAAATACAGCATCCAAACCATCCACAAATATTACAAAAGGCACCGACGATAAAATCTGGTGCCTTTTTGCTTGTACCCATCTTAGGCCAACCCTACAAACACGCCGCATAACCCATTCGTTTACAGAAAAATGACTGGCTAAAATTTGGATAAATGAAAACTTATCATCAGCTTTGGAATCCCACGTTCACTTTTAACCCAAAGTAACCACGATGAATCTCTATCCGGATATCAAATCATTCAATCATATTGGGATTAACTCGTGAAATTATTTAAGCATTATTTTTCATGTATGGTGTTCATTGCCTTTTTCACATCGGCAAAAGCAAGCCCAACCGATAGCGTGACGGTATACATATTCCTTTCCGAAACCTGCCCTATTTGCCAAACGGCTACCCTGGAACTAAAAAGCATATATAACCAATACCATTCTAAGGGTGTTCGCTTTATTGGCTTGTTCCCTAACATTGAAATGAGCAACGATGCATCCATTTCGAAGTTTGGTAAGAAGTATAACCTTCCTTTTCCTCTGAAAGTGGACGAAGGACAACAGAAAGTGAAGCAATTTTCGGCGACGGTGACACCGCAGGTTTTTGTAAGAAATACCGATGACCAAATCATATACAACGGAAGAATTGACAATGGATTTGAGCGGGTGGGCAAGAAACGTCAGGTAACCACCGAGTTCTACCTGAAGAATGCCTTGGACGAGATACTCTCAAACCGGCCCGTTACCGTAAAGGAAACCATACCCGTAGGATGTTTTATCAATAAGAAATAGAAATACGCTGCACACAGAATGAAAACAAAACTTTTACCCTTAACTCTCGGACTGCTGATGGCTGCCGGTGTACATGCACAAGGCGTTACCTATAGCGAGCACATAGCACCCATCATTTACGACCATTGCACCACTTGCCACAGACCCGGCGAGATTGCCCCTTTTTCGCTCACCAATTATTCCGAGGTTTCCAACTGGGCAGATATGATCAAGTATGTAACGGACATCCGTTTCATGCCCCCATGGAAAGCCGAAGTAGGTTATCAGGCCTATCAAAAAGAAAATTTTTTAACGCCATCGCAAGTGCAACTTATTTCCGACTGGGTTGCGCAAGGTACCCCACAAGGCAATCCCGCATTGGAACCTGCGCTTCCGGTTTTCCCCACCGGCTCACAGGTCGGAACGCCAGATTTAACCGTTTCTTTTTCACAAAAATATACCCACCAGGGCAACAACGAAGATGAATACCGCTACTTCGTGATTCCAACGGGACTAACGGAAACAAAAGATCTGGTGGCGATGGAAATCAGGCCAGGAAACAAGGCTATCGTTCACCATGCCCTTATTTGGGCCGATACATCGGGAGAATCCATGTCAGCCGATTTGGCTACACCGGAATATGGTTATGGCGGCGGAGAGAGCCTACTGGACTTTTTAAGTAGCATAGACAACCAATTGCCCAGCTATGTCCCGGGCCAAAAACCTAACTTATATTCCAACGGAATAGCCCAAAGATTATATCCGGGTACCGACCTAAAAATCCAGATCCACTATGCCCCCACAGCCACTACGGAAGACGATAGTACATCCATCAACCTGTTTTTTGCGCAACAGCCAGCCACCAGGTTTGTTAAAAGTAAAGTCATGACTCCGTTTACATCCACCGTCAACCCATTGTTTGCCATGCTTCCAAATACAACGACAGATTTCCATGGCACCTGGACATTGCCCGAAAAAGCAAGCTTATTGGGAATCATGCCCCATATGCATATGCTGGGCGCCAATTGGAGGGTATATGCTGTAAAACCAAATGGCGACACCGTAAACATTATCCGCATCATGGATTGGGATTTCAATTGGCAAAGCACCTATTACTTTAAGCAAATGTTGGTGTTGCCGCAAGGCTCCGTGTTGCATGCCTATGCCAAATACGACAATACGAGCAACAACGTAAACAATCCATTCAGTCCGCCACGCTTTGTCACTTGGGGCGAAAACACATCCGAAGAAATGTATTATTTACCCATCATGTACGTACCATACGAAGCAGGTGATGAAGATGTCGTTTTCGAAGAAGGAAATATGGGCACGGAAGACCTGCATTTCGTAAAAGATGAACTATATCCCGTTGCACCCAATCCATCAAACGGAATGGTGAAGGTTGGATTTACTTTATCCCAATCCACCAAAGCCAGTATGCGCTTATATGATATCAAAGGCACGTTGGTCCGCATAGTGATGAACGAACAGTTATACTTACCCGGCATGCATGTGCAAAACTTAGATTTTTCAGATTTGGCCGCGGGTAATTATACATTGGAGTTGACCACGAAAGAGAAAAAAATGACCCAAAAAATTGTGGTAGCCAAATAATAAAGTGTTATAATTTTACTGAAAGGTGCTTGAATATCAAGCACCTTTTTTTGTTTACATCAATATTTTTGGGATACGTGTAACTTTTACCAAACCCCTGCGTCTTACCCATAACGAAAGCAAATACAGCATTTATGAGAAAACTGTTTACAATAATGATGATGGCGGGCTTGGCACTGCCCATGCTTGCCCAACAAGATAGCGGAATGGTAAGCGTTAAAGCTGATACCACCAAAATGAAAATGGGAAATAAAAAAGTGTGGGTATTCAAAGACAAATCCATCCCACACAAATTGCCCAACAGTATGGTTTGGACGGGTTTTGACGTAGGCATCAACGGTTGGGCTACACCCAGTGGGAAAGCACAGATAGAAGGCGATTATTCATTCATGGAATTGGATTATGGCCGCTCCTGGAAATTTGCATGGAACGTATTTGAGGCCAAAATACCCATGAACAAAAAGAAGACGGCTACCTTCTTGGTGGGTGCCGGTTTTGAATGGAACAACTTTAGCTTCAAACAAAAAATAGCGTTGCGCGAAGCCAACGATTTTGGACCGGTGGCCGAAGGCGACTACGTATTCGCGAATGCCGCCAATCCTGCCGTCACTTATAAACGAACCCGCTTACAAACTTCCTGGTTTAATATCCCTTTGATGTTCAATTTCCGTACGGTACGTTCAGCGGAACATAAACAACAGTTCAACTTTTCCATCGGCGCCGTAGGTAGCGTAAGGATGGGTGCCAGCCAACGCGAAGTGTTCATCGACGAAGGTAACCGCGCCAAAAACATCCGTCGCGACGATTTTCTGTTGGAACGCTTCCGCGCCACAGCCATGGTCCGTATGAAATATTCACACTTCCTCAGCGTATTCGGTTCATATACCTTTACGCCGATGTTTAAAACAGGCGCACCATTGGTTTATCCATGGAGCGTAGGAATTTCCATCAATCCATACTAATCGATTTGCGTTTATATATGTCAACAAGAAAAGACCGGGCTTATGTCCGGTTTTTTTTGCGGGATAATTTTCCGCAGACCTGTACGTAAAATTGAATATGTTTTACTGACCACAAAAAAGCATCAGATTAAGAATCTTCCATCCCCTGTAACTATTCCTTGCTCAGCGCTTGGCGTAAAATGAGATCTGCCTTGATGATAAATAAAAAAATCGGCGTCAATCTACGCTATGTGCGGGAAACCTTATTTACCTTTAAACCCATGATGTTGACGAATTACCACAGCCACTGTAACTTTTGCGACGGAGCCGAAGACGCCGAAAAATATGTGACCGAAGCCATTAAGCAGGGATTTACCTCGTACGGATTTTCATCCCACATTCCTTTGAAGCATTTTGATACTTCGTGGAACATGAAACGCGAACGGCTGGAGGAATATATCCAACTCATCACATGGCTAAAAGAAAAATATGCGGAACAAATTGATTTATTCTGCGCATTCGAGACCGATTTCAAACTCAGTGTATACCAACGCCAGGAACTGATGTCGAAATTTCCGCAGGTAGATTATACGGTGGGTTCCATACACTACGTAGGATTTTTTGAGGATGGCAGACCTTGGGAAATCGACGGCACGAAAGAAGTATTTGAAAAAGGGCTGAACGAAATTTTTGGCGGCGACATAAAATCCGTGGTGCAGAATTATTTTACGCTGACGGCAGAAATGATCGACTCCGAAAAACCGGATATTTTAGGCCATGCCGATAAAATAAAAATGCACCGCTTTTTTGATGAGGAAGAGCCATGGTTCAAACAACGCATGTACGAAACCATTGAGTTGGTGAAGGAGAACGAATTGATTATGGAGCTGAATACACGTGGATTATACAAAGGCTATACGACCGATTTTTATCCGGCAGCCAAATGGGTGAAGGAAGCACATAAAATGGGCGTGAGATTGCAGGTAAATTCCGATGCGCATGAACTGCACGAACTCTCGGGCGGATACGACCGCGCATACGTTCTACTAAAAGAAATCGGCGTACGTGAAACATGGGTACGAAAAGGCAAAACATGGGATGCCATACCCCTGATTTAAATATAACAATACCTAGAACATAATAATAAATTCAGTCATCATAATTTTTTGTGTTTAATGATGCAGTAAAACTACCCCCAACCCTTCCGCGCCACAATACACCAAAAGGTGTAATTCGTTTGCCGGAAAAACCTAAATTGTATCTTCGCCCTGTCAGCTACCGCAACCTGTCATGAAGAACACTTGGGTATTATTAATATTTCTCTTAGCGATTACACCGGTTTTTTCTCAAAAAAAACGCGTATCCCCACCACCAGTCGACTCCATTCTTTTGGTAGGGAAATCTAAATTATTGGACCAAGGAAAACAAGCCGCTCCAACAAAAAAGCCGAACATCATCCTGATCGTGGCAGATGATTTGGGGAAGTTTGATTTGTCGGTCTACGGCAATCTTTTCATCCAAACGCCTAACATTGACAAACTAGCCCACGAAGGTGCCCTGTTTACCGATGGATATGCCACGGCATCCGTTTGCAGCCCTTCGCGCGCAGGTTTGATGACAGGACGCTACCAGCAACGTTTCGGATATCAACTACAACCCCACCAACGTTATCCGAACAACAAAGCCGAATGGTGGCTATTTAAGAATCTCGTGAATACCAGCGACATCGAACCTTCAGACTATAGTGCTTACCCAGCCAAAAAAGATATCGGCAAAAACGGTTTGCCAAAATCCGAAATTACGATATCCGAATTATTGAAACACTACGGCTATGCCACGGCATGGATAGGCAAATGGCATTTGGGATACGAGGAACCGATGTTGCCCAAAAATTTCGGGTTCGATTACCGCTATGGATTTTACGAAGCCTTTTCATTATTTGCCGACCCGAAAGACCCGAATATCGTGAATGCGCGCATCAACGAATTTACGGACAAACACATTTGGAAGGGTGGAAGAAAAGAGGCTTGCGCCATCCGTGAAAATGAGGCATTGGTGGATGAGAAAGAATACATCACGTATGCATTCGCACGTAAGGCGAAGGCTTTCATACAGGCCAACAAAAACAATCCATTTTTTCTCTATTTGCCGCTCAATGCACCACATACGCCTTATCAGGCACCCAAGGATATTTATGACCGGCTAACCCATATCCAAGACCATAACAAGCGCGTGTATTATGCAATGATCGTAGCCATGGACAATGCCATTGGCGATATCATGCAGCAATTGAGACAAGATGGACTGGAAGAAAACACGCTGGTGATTTTTACGAGCGATAACGGGGCGGCATTGTATTCTAGAACTGTAGACAATAAACCATTGGCCGGTGGTAAAATGACCTTTTTTGAAGGTGGGATCAACGTGCCGTTGATGATGTACCATAAAGGTGTGATTCCTGAAAAGACGGTCGTCCAACATGCCGTCAACCAATGTGATATTTTTGCCACCGTAGCCGATGTAGCGAACATAGTACTTCCTAATGACAGAGCCTACGATGGCGTTTCCCTGCTGCCGTGGATACTTGCCCCACGAAGAGATGCTCCGCATGATGCCCTCTACTGGATGGCCGATTATAATTTAGCTATCCGTTCTGGAAAATTCAAACTTATCATCAACATATTGGATAAAACAGTTGATTTATATGACTTACAGACGGATCCAGGCGAAAGTAAAAACATAGCCGAAGTACATACGGAAGAAGTAAAACTGTTGAATGGGATGCTGGAGGAATGGGCATCCAAGATGCCGCCCATGTATTGGCCACGCATTATGGATTACAGAATCAACATCAACGGAAAATTATATCGTTGGGCCGTATAATGTATATAACAAACAAATTATTCCGACATTATCAGTCGTTTTTGGCTATCGTTTTTGTTATATTTTCAACCTTCGGTTGCCGTAAAAGTCATGTACCCAAAAGCCTGCACGAAGCCGGTGCGCTGGTTTGGATCGAAGGCGGAAATTTTGAGATGGGGAAAAATGGGGTAACGGATGCATCCCCTACCATCACCCAGAAAATTGATGGATTTTTGATGCAGAAATACGAGGTAACGAATATGCAATTTGATGCATTCGTTCAGGCAACGAACTATGTTACATTGGCAGAAAGGAATGGCGGATCGTACATCTTTAATCCGGGTGCAAGGGCCGATTCGATGTCTATTCCCGGCGCACCTTGGTGGAAATATATACCGGGTGCTTACTGGAAAAATCCGCAAGGCGATAAAAACATAACGGCATATCATCATTTTTTGCCGGTTGCGCACATAGCCTACGAAGATGCCTGCGCATATTGTGACTGGTTGGATATGAGTTTACCTACCGAAGCCGAATGGGAGTTTGCCGCGAAAAATGATGGCGAAAAAACAACACAAAATATTTGGCAAGGAAACTTCCCGTATGAAAACAAAAAGCAGGACGGATTTGAGGGCGCCGCACCCGTGGGAAGTTTTCCCGCAGGAAAAAATGGTTTATACGACATCAACGGCAATGTATGGGAATGGTGTGCCGACTATTACCACGCCGCCTGGTATGTGATGGCCACCCAATTAGCGGTTGAATTACGGACAAAAGGACCTAACAGATCTTATGATCCATCCTCACCATATAATGAAACACGCGTAATCCGTGGTGGTTCGTTCTTGTGTTCCGATAATTATTGCACCGGCTATTTGCCGTTTACACGCATGCGCTCATCCGTTGAATCCACGTTTGAACATATCGGCTTTAGGTGCGTGAGGCGAAATTAGTTCGCATTAATCACGTTACCCGAAGCACTGTCATCTATTTCCAATGTAGCCGGAGTTCCTTTATAGGAAACATTACCACTGGCCGATATTTTTATCCTAAGAACATTGTTCGTGGTAGTTTCGATATTTCCGCTGGCCGATGTTTCCGCTTCGGTTTCATTTGACTCCAGTCCGAAAGCATGAATATTCCCGGATGCATCCACGTCAAAATCACATTTGTTGGCAAAGCCACTCAAGGTAATATTTCCGGAGGCTGAGGTCTCCGCATCCACATCCTGGCTGGCTATATCGGTGATGGTGATGTTACCGCTGGCCGATGTCTTGGCCTCAAAACCGGGACCTGCTATTCCGTTTCCGCCCGTTATATTTCCGGATGCGGACGTTTCCACTTTATTGATGCGCGGTGCGTGTACAAAAATCGTCAACTCATCATACTTATGAATATTTTTACCCGATTTTGTTTTGATATGCAGCGTGGTCCCGACTACTTCCAACTTTAATGCATCTATGATGTTTTGGTTGGACTTTACTTCAACGAACTGGTTTTCGTCTACCACCAAAACCACTTCGCCTTGGGTACTGAAATCAACCTGATCAAAACCCGTCAAAGGAAATGTTTTGGTTACCACGTCGCCTTTTCCGTTTACGCAGGCACTTAGTGAAACAATGGTAGCCATGGAGAATATCCCGATGATAGTCTGTATATTTTTCATGAAAGAATTTAGTTATATAAACAAAAAAAATAATTAAGGAACACGAACCAAAATGCCGCTTCCGTTGATGTTTTTGGTGATCGTTGGAGGATCGCCTTTGTAATAAATGGTTCCCGAGCCAGATAATATCACATCCAATTTATTGAGGGCCGTTACCTCGATGATTCCGTTTCCTTTCAATTGGGTATTGCATTCTTTAGACAACAATTCAAAACATTGTGCATGGCCGGCACTGCCCAAGCCTACGTCAGTTTTTTCTGATTTGCCTTTGAGCAGCACGTTTCCGGCACCGGTAATGATGACCTCGGTATAATCAACGTCCAAACCGGTAAGTTCCAATTTTCCGTCTGCAGACAATTTGCAGGTAAACTTATCACCCGTCACATCGGCTCCCTTTACCGAACCTTTTCCGCCGATGACTACGCGATCCAACAACGGCATATGGACATAGTAGGTCAATTCTTCATATTTGCCGATGCTTTTTCCACCCTGTGTGCGAATTTTCAGCGCACCGCCCGTCGACTCGATTTTCAATGCGTCTATCACATTCTGTTGTGCATGTACCTCCACAAATTGGTTTACGTCGTTTACGATGATGACATCGCCTTTGACGCCATGATCGATCTGTGTAAACCCGGTTACATCAAAATTTTGTACCACTACGTCACCTTTTCCGTTTAGGCAGGCCGTTAGTGTAGAAGCTACCACAAACAAAAGAATCAGTGGTTTGAATATATTTTTCGTATTCATCATGTTACAAAAGTAGAAGATTGGCGGAATAGTTTATGAATTAATACGATCTCCGCACCATCAAAGAAAAGTTAAGTTTTACGATTTTACTCTAAAATCATTGGAACGGCATGCCAATCAAACCGAAATTATTTCCTTTGGCGAGAAGATTTAATGCAAAAAAATAATGATGGGCGAGAAACGATTACAGAAACAGATAGCATCGGTAGAAGAATTCCATGATGCCTTCGGAATCCCGAACAATTATACGCCCACAGCCGATATTACGCTGGATGGTGCTTTGTTGCGATATGAACTCATACGCGAGGAAAACGAGGAGTATTTGGATGCCTGCAAAGCCGGCGATTTAACCGAAATTGCCGATGCCCTAGGCGACCAACTGTATATTTTGTGCGGAACCATACTAAAACATGGTTTACAACATGTGATAGAAGACGTGTTTGACGAAATACACCGAAGTAACATGAGCAAACTGGGGGCAGACGGAAAGCCGATTTACCGCGAAGACGGAAAGGTGTTGAAAGGGCCTCATTACTTTAGGCCTGACATCAAGAAAATTCTTGAAAAGACGGCATAAAAAAAAGGGAGCCGTCGTAAAGTCGGCTCCCTGATCCCCTCTTCTATAATCTAATTTTTTACTTCCCAAGAAAATCTATCGCCAGATTAATTGGTTTTCAATACGCGGATTTCTGTCCGTCTGTTCAGTTGGTGTTCCTCTTCCGTACATGAAACGCCGTCAGCGCATTGGTTTGTCAATTTTGTTTCTCCGTAGCCTTTGGCCACGATCCGTCCGGATGGCACACCCTTCACTTTCACCAAATAATCTACACAGGCCTGGGCGCGTCGCTGCGACAAGTTTTGGTTATACTCGTTCGAAGCGCGGCTATCCGTATGCGACGAAAGTTCCAGTTTGATGTTGCGGTTGCGCATCAAGAAATCGTAGGCCCTATCTAACTGTACGATGCTTAAAGGACGAAGCGTCGCTTTATCCAAGTCGTAATAAATATCTTTCAGTTCAAACTCGTCGCCCTCTTTCAGTTGTGTGAGGCAGATGGTTTTTGTTACCGTCAGGTTGGGTTCACTGCCCTTCAGTATGAAATAAGTTTTCTTTACAGACGGTACATAAGAGCTTCCATCGGCACCCATTTCCAAGGCTTCGTTGATAACGGCAAACTCACGGCCGATCGGCAAATCGCGCGTCGGCTGGCGAACAATCAATTCCCCATTTGAATTGGTTTTCACATGCGAAATAATGCGCGTCTCCAAATCCTGCAATTGTAGTTTGACACCTACGATGGGTTTATCGGTTTCACAATCCACCACCTTGATCACCAAAAGTGCCTCTCCGTTTTCGCGCGGGCGAATCAGTTCGGTCTTGTTTCCCAAGCTATCTGCCACGTATTCAGGATTCGTTATCGGCTCGTTTTTCGGTTCATTCGATGGCACCAAGAATAGGTTTGCTGTCAATGTTTTGGATTCGGTTAAGCCTTTTGTGGTTAAATTAACCGGACTTACGGGTTTGAATTTATCTTTTGTTACAGTCAGTACGTAATCAGATTCCGATAAAAGTGGAATAAAAAACTGGCCCGAATCGTTGGCCGTGGTTACAATGGAATCACCCAATGTAATGTTCTTCACCACCACTTCCGCGCCAGGGATGACTTTGGTTTTGGCCAACTGGTTGAATACTTTTCCTTCCAGGTTAAATATGATGCGGTTTGGCATTTGGACACCCAAAATCCGGTCTATATAGTCCGTTCTGTCGGATGAGAAATAAGCGAGTTTTCCATCTTGGGTAATCATGGCAAAATCATCGAAATGGGTATTGATGGGATAACCCATATTCACCGGCGCCATAAAACCACCGGCCGATTTACGTGATTCGAAAATATCCAGACCGCCCAAGCCTACATGGCCTTTGGAAGCAAAGTATAAATTGCCTTCCGGCGAAACATAGGGAAACATTTCATTGTCCGGCGTATTGACGGTTTTGCCCAAGTTAACCGGGGCAGCCCAGCCGGCGCCTTGTTTTTCGCATTTCCAGATGTCAACACCACCCATTCCGCCGGGCATATCCGAGGCGAAATACAAGGTTTGTTCGTCTGGAGAAAGTGCCGCGTGGCCTACGGAATAATTAATACTGTTGTATTGGAAAGGTTGCAGTTCTCCCCATTTGCCGTCCGCGCTTTTTTGTATGGTATATAGATTCAACACTACAAACTCACCGCGTTTTTTGTTTCTCTCTTTGCGGTTACGTGTAAAAATAGCGGTATTCCCGTCTTTCGAATAAAATACCGGCCCGTCGTGCGCCGTAGATTTGAATGATTTTTTAAGCAGTTTGCTTTTTTTCTCTAGTTCCGTGCCGTTTTTCTTTACGTAATATACATTCAAGAATGAGGTATTGTCCCAATCGTATTTATTGCCGATGGAGCCTTTTCTGTTGGCCGATGTGTATACCAAGCCTTGGTCGTAAAACGCGGGGGCAAAATCGCCCACGTTTTTGTTGAACGGCATCACCTGAACTTTATAGTTGGCCGAATCCTTTTTCAGGAAGTTGAAATAATTGGCTTGGCGGATATACTCTTTTACCTTGGCATCGGCTGGATCTAGCTTGTGAAGGCTGTCCAAAAATGTGTTGGCTTTGGTATAGTTGCCGATATAGCGCAACGACTCAAAATACATCATATAATCTTCCTTGGTGGCAGCCTTTCCAACGGCCAGCACATCGTACCAATAGACGGCCTTTGCATAATTACGCGTATAGAAATTCGACTCGGCGGCGCGCCTTACCATTTCCCAATCTACCGGCTTTCCACGTTTTGATTTCTTGACCGATGATTTGGCCAATTCCTCATAAATAGGGGCCGCCTTGGCATACGAGAGATATCCGAAATAGGTATCGGCGATGTTTTTCCTTACGTTCTGCGCGGAGAGCAGCGCGGGAAACAAAACCAGAACCGTGAGTATTTTAATGATTTTCATTAGATATTTTCTTGTGATTCAACAGGGACGATTAAAAGTAACGCGGAGATATGTATGGCTTTTTCTTGGTCTTCAGGTCGAACGAAATCATAATTTCATGCGTACCCTTCTGGTTCGTGTTCATCATGCTGAGGCCGTTGATCGGAAAATCGAAGGCGTATCCGAAACTCATGAATTCCTTGATCTGGATGGCCACGTTGGCACCGGCCGATTCGTGGAAACGGTAGGAAGGACCAATCCAAAGCGTCTTGAATAAGAAGAAATTTGCGTTGATATCAAAAGTAACCGGTGCATTTTCGGAAATCTTCACCAAGGCACTCGGCTTAAAATCTACCACACTGCTTAACTTAAATACATAGCCACCCGTTACGTAGAAGTGACGACGCTGTAAGGCATCGCCGATATTATTATCGCGAAGCCTGTTCCTCAACATGCGCGGTACGGAAACCCCTGCGTAAAACCTTTCGCCGAAGTAATATATACCCGCACCGAAGTTTGGACGGACCTTACTGGCATAATAAGTATATGTCGGGTCATCCTGGTCATTTGTGTACAACTGGTTGAAATCATAGATCTGCCAATCCACCCCGGCACTCATCCCAAAGTTCAGGCGGTCGCCACGCTTGTTCAACTTAAGGGAATAAGAAATATCCCCAAAGATTGACGTACGGCTGCGAGCCCCGATTTTATCGTTGCTGGCATGGATTCCCAAACCTAAGTTTTGGTTGGCCACTGGCGCGTTCAACGATACAAACTGGCTTATGGGTGCACCTTTTATGCCCACCCACTGGAAACGGGCTATGCCAACGGCATGTATCGTTCCGCGGCTACCCGCATAAGCCGGGTTGAACAGCAACGGGTTGAACATGTACATAGACGACTGTTCTTCCGTTTGCGCATACATAGTCTGGGAACAAATGGTTCCCAGAACCAGTATCACCAACCATGTTTTTAAAATCCGATTTTTCATAACCTGATATGTTTCTTTGTGAAGGACGCACCGACAGACCATCTCTACTTGTCTGCCGATGCGGGTGTCCTTTTCTTTTATATTGTTCGTGGACTGTTCGTTAATATTGGAGTTCTAGATAACCGGTCATCGCTTTTTTGTCTTGTGGATGTAGGCGGATGACATAGAAATATGTTCCGGCAGGCAATGTATTTTTGCCTACGTTGAGCATACCCGTAGAAATACCGGCCCAATCATTCAGATATGGCGCTGCTTTATATACCAAGTTACCCCAACGGTTATAAACCTCCACCGTGGCGTTCGGATACTTCTCGATGCCCGGGATAACCCAAGTATCATTGTGTCCGTCTCCGTTTGGCGTTAACAACTGTGGAATTTCCTTGATTTCACAACTCACGTTGATGGTCAATGAATCCTGGCAGCCATTGGCGTCAGTTACCGTTACGGTGTAGAATCCATCACCCACACTCGTGAGCGTAGCCGATGATTGTCCGTTAGACCATGAATAGCTGTAAGGTGCCGTACCGCCGTTGGCAACAACGATGGCAGAACCGTCCGCAAATCCGCAGGATCCGATGGAGATACTTACCGTATCCACCGTAAGTACCGTAGGTTCAGTAATGGTTACGCTGGCCGTAGCCGAGCATCCGATACCGTCGCTTACCACTACCGTGTAAGTTCCCGGTGCCAATCCGGTGGCTATGGAATCTGTTCCGGCAGTGCCCCAATTAAACGTTAACGGCCCTACCGCATCGGTTACGATCACCGTAGCGGTTCCGTCGTTAGCTCCGTTACATGAAACGTCTTCGTATACCACCGTCAGTTTCGGCATGGAAACCGTTACATTGAAGCTACAAGTGCTTACGTTGCCGGCTGAATCCGTAGCCGTATAAGTTACGGTGGTGATTCCTACCGGAAATACGTCGCCGCTGTTGTGGGTAGATGTCAAAGTCACGATGCTACAATTATCGGTAGCCGTTGGTGCCATCCATGTAATGGTGTCGGTACAACTGTTGATGTTGGCAGGACAACCCGCAATCACCGGCAATTCCGTATCATTCACCGTTACATTGAACGTGCATATCGTGAAATTACCAGCCGAATCGGTAGCCGTATAGGTAACCGTCGTGGTTCCCACCGGGAATACATCGCCGATATTGTGAGACGATGTCAAGCTGGCCACACCACAATTATCTGTAGCCGTTGGTGCCGTCCAAGTAGCTACGCCGTCACAATTTCCAACGGTATTGGAAACCGTTACATTAGCCGGGCAATTAACGATTACTGGTGCTTCCACATCCACCACGGTTACGTCGAATGAACAAGTGGCTGTATTTCCGGAAACATCCGTAGCCGTGTAAACCACCGTGGTCGTTCCCACCGGGAATGTAGAACCTGGTGCGTGGGTAGTCGTCAATACCACACCCGGGCAATTATCCAAGGCTGTTGGCAATACCCAAGTGTAGGTAGCTCCGCAGATGCCCGGGTTACTGTTGATGGTGGCGTTGATCGGACATGTAGTGATCACTGGCGCTTGCGTATCGTTCACCGTGATGTCGAACGTACAGATGGTAACGTTTCCGGAAGCATCCGTAGCCGTGTAGGTGACCGTTGTCGTTCCCGCAGGGAAGGTTGTTCCCGGCAGGTGGCTCGTGGTTACTACCAAACCAGCCGAACAGTTATCCGTAAAGGTGGGTGGTGTCCAAAGAACCGGCGCACCGCAAATATTGAATAATTGGTTCACCGTAATATCGGTCGGACAGTTGCTCAATACCGGCGATTCGGTATCAGTTACCGTTACCGTGAACGTACATACGCTCACGTTGCCTTTGACATCGGTAGCGGTGTAAGTTATCACCGTAGTTCCTATCGGGAAGGTAGTCCCTGAAATATGTGTTGAAGTAAATGTGACACCCGGACAATTATCCGTTATGGTAGGTGCAGTCCATGTTACCACGGCTCCGCAAGTTCCCGGCGCATTGTTCACCGCCACATTCGTAGGACAATTGGTAATCGTCGGTGCTTCTGTATCATTCACCGTAACGGTGAACGAACATGTGCTTACATTACCTACCACATCGGTAGCCGTATAAGTTACGGTCGTAGTGCCTATCGGGAATACATCACCCGGATTATGTGTCGAGGTTACCGTCGGTACAGAACAGTTATCCGTAACGGTCGGTACAGTCCAAATAACTGCCGCGCCACAAACGCCTGCATCGTTGGACACATTAACATTCGCAGGGCAGTTCGTAATTACCGGTCCGCTGTTATCCGTCACGATGACATCGAACGAACAAGTGATGGTATTATTCGCTGCATCCGTGGCCGTATAAACCACCGTGGTCGTTCCCAAAGTAAATACATCACCCGGGTTGTGGGTCGATGTCAACACCACACCCGGACAATTGTCGAATGCACTAGGAACAGTCCAAGCTACCACCGCAGAGCAAGATGGATTACCGCTTACGGTAATGCTTGGCGGACAGTTTGTAATCTGTGGCACCTGCGTATCGGTGATTGTTATGTTGAAAGTACAAACGGTAACGTTACCAGAAATATCTGTAGCGGTATAGGTAACCACCGTGGTTCCTATCGGGAAAACAGTTCCATTTGTGTGCGAAGCCACCACTGTCATACCTGGACAGTTATCCGTAAACGTAGGTGCAACCCACGAAATCGGCGATCCGCAGAAGTTGAAGGCATTGCCTACATTGATATCCGCCGGACAGTTAGCAAGAACTGGAGACAAGTTATCGGTTACCGTTACGTCAAATGAACAAACGCTTACGTTGCCCACCGCATCGGTAGCGGTATAGGTTACCGTGGTAGTTCCTACGGCGAAAGTGCTTCCGGACGTATGGGATGATGTCACTATCAAACCGGGACAATTATCTGTAATGGTCGGTGCCGTCCAATTGACAACCGCACCACAAATACCCGCATCGGTATTCACCGCGATGTTGGTCGGACAGTTTGTGATCGTAGGTAATTCGGTATCGCTTACCGTTACATTGAATGTACAAACAGATACGTTACCAGCCACATCCGTTGCTGTGTAAGTAACTGTTGTAATACCTATCGGGAATGTATCGCCTGAATTATGGGTAGATATAGACGTTACCCCTGGGCAGTTATCCGTAATCGTTGGTGCAGTCCAATTTACCACTGCCCCACACACGCCTATTGTGTTAGAAACATTGATGTTGGCCGGACAACCCGCAATCACTGGTGCCTGTGTATCGTTTACCGTTACGTTAAATGTACAAGTGGCCGTATTTCCGGCTACATCGGTTACCGTATAAGTAACGGCCGTGATGCCTATCGGGAATATATCACCCGAATTATGTGTGGAAGAAACCGTTACACCCGGACAGTTATCATAAATGGCCGGTTGTGTCCAGACTATTGTCGCGCCACAGATGCCATTGTCGTTAGATACGGTTATGTTCGCCGGACAGTTTTGGATTGTTGGCACCTGTGTATCATTCACCGTTACGTTGAATGTACAGGTGGTAGAATTACCCGCCACATCGGTAGCCGTATAAGTAACAGTCGTAGTGCCTACGTTGAATACAAAACCCGGTGCATGTGTAGTCGTAACCACTACGCCAGCAGTTCCGCAATTGTCGGATGCCGTAACCATTGGCCAGTAAACCTGTTGGTAACAAGTGTTGAAGAAGTTGGAAACCGTAATATCAGCCGGACAGTTATTGAACGTCGGTGCTTGGTTATCCGCCACGGTTACCGTAAACGAACATGAAACGGTATTTCCGGCGGCATCTACCGCGTTATAAGTAATGGTTGTGGTTCCCACAGGGAATACATCGCCACTGTTGTGGGTGGATGTAACCGTAACGCCACAGTTGTCGGTGATGGTTGGCAATGTCCAAGTAACCACCGCTCCGCAGATACCTGCATCGCTGTTTACAGTTACATTGGTAGGACAATTCGTAATCACCGGCAATTCCGTATCGTTTACCGTCACGTTGAATGTACAGATGGAAGTATTTCCGGCCGCATCCACCGCCGTGTAGGTGACGGTTGTTGTTCCCACTGGGAATGAATCGCCCGGATTATGGGTTGACGTGAAGCTGGCTACGGCACAGTTATCGGAAGCCGTGGGCGCAGTCCAGTTGATAATGGCGGCACATGAGCCGGCATCGTTGGATACGACTAAATTAGACGGACAACCTGCAAATATTGGTGCCTCATTATCAGAAACCGTCACCGTGAAAGAGCAAGAAGTACTTTGTCCGTTGGCATTTTCGGTGATGGTATAGGTTACCGTACTGGTTCCCAAACCGAATGTGTAGCCGCTGACATTGTTGCTTCCGTTAGTCGTTGTGGCATCCGGGTTTAATACCGACCAAGTAATGGCAGCATCGCAATTCGATTGTGCCAACAACGGCGACAACGATCCTGCCGGAGCAGTCCATCCGCAGATGCCTGGTGTGGTGTTTACGTTCAACACGTTTACCGGACAAACGATGGTAGGCGTTTGCGTATCGATAATTCTGAACGTGAATGAACAGGTTGTTGTATTACCAGCCACATCCGTAGCCGTATATGTAATAGGATAAATTCCTACCGGCAAGATACTACCTAATGCCGGGCCGGCAGTTTGTGTAACCGTTACATCCGTACAGTTGTCTGTAGCGAAAGGAATCGGCCAAACAGAACCACCCTCGCAATTACCTGCGAATAAACCTAAGGTAATGGTATCTCCGCTGGCGCAATTCAAGAAGGCCGGAGCCTGTGTATCATTGATGGTGACATCGAAAGAACAGGTGGATGTATTGCCGGCCAAATCAACAGCCGTCCACACCACCGTGGTCGTTCCTATCGGGAAGGTAGCGCCTTGTAGGCTATTGGCATTCGGCCAAGCCGTATAGTTATGTGTTAACGTAACCGCGCTGCAGTTATCGATAGCGGTGGCATTCAATGCTGTTCCTGTTACCGCAAATCCACATTGGTTGGCCGTATTGGACGCTACAAAGTTGGTCGGACAAGTAATGGCTGGTGCCTGTGTATCGTCGATGGTAATGGTTACCGTGGCTTGGTCACACAATGCTGGAAGCGGTGTTCCCAAATCGCATACTTGGTATACGAATGAATCCGTACCACAAGCACTCGCGTTGGGTGTATAGGTTACAACTCCCGTAATCGGATCAACCGATACGGTTCCTTGTGTAGGAGGAACAAGAATGGTTACCGAAGTCGGATCAATTCCACCGTCAACGTCCGTATCATTATTCGTTACCGGAATAGTAACCGGCGTATTGGTTCCGGTACTGGTCACATCATCCACCGCAACCGGCGGATCGTTTACCGGTGTCACGGTAATCACTGTCGTGCTCGTATCGCAAAGACCGTTTTGGTCGCATACGATTACGCAGATGCTGTCCAAACCGTTATAATTTAACGCCGGCGTGTAGGTTACGCAAACCTGGCCGTTGAATATGGTCGGCCCGGTAATCGTACCGTTGAACGGACCGCCACAAAGTGCGGCCGAGAATGTGTTGCCCGCATCCGGATCTGTAATCGGCGAACAAACAGTCACCGGTGTTTCCTCCGGCGTGGTCGGATCAGGGAAATCAATCGAAGGCGGATCGTTCACCGGCGTTACGTTGACGGTCACCGTGGTCGTGGAACACAACACCGGCAAGCCCGTATCGCAGATGGTATAGGTGAACACGTCGGTGCCGTTATAGTTAGGGTTCGGTGTATAGGTAATTTCTCCCGTGATCGGGTCAACGGTTACCGTACCGTTCGTGGGGCCTGTAACAACCGAAACCGTCGTAGGGTCCAAGTTGCCGTCCACGTCCGTGTCGTTGCCCGGTACGTTGATGACGATCGGTGTATCTTCCGGCGTGGTTACGTTATCTGGATTGGCTACCGGCGGATCGTTTACCGGTGTCACGGTAATCACTGTCGTGCTCGTATCGCAAAGACCGTTTTGGTCGCATACGATTACGCAGATGCTGTCCAAACCGTTATAATTTAACGCCGG
>Ga0247814_10000124_pt1 | contig 73976 bp, 55 predicted proteins | sample UWRJL179409R1_FD_179947 | JGI IMG/M metagenome (GOLD analysis project Ga0247814, IMG submission 179947) | Plant litter microbial communities from Arlington Agricultural Research Station in Wisconsin, United States - UWRJ-L179-409R-1 | ecosystem: Environmental > Terrestrial > Plant litter >... | reverse complement strand
AGGATTATGGTTCTGGAATTATTCAAAATAATATTTCTTCTCCTTTGGCTAATTTAGATGTTAAAGATATAGAAGATGTTACAGTTATTAAAGATGGTTCTTCTCTTTATGGTACTAAAGGTGCTAATGGAGTAATTAAAATAACAACTACGCGTCCCTCTGAATTATCTACGAAAATTGATTTTACAATGTATGGTAGTATAAATCAAACACCAGATGAGTTACCATTATTAGGAGCTGATGCTTATCGTACTCATATATCTCAATTAGAATCATCACGTGGTTTGTCTCAACAACAAATTGCTGCTTTGCCTTATATGAATGACGAAGTAGGTAGTGCGGGATATTACAGATATAATAATCAAACTAATTGGCAAAATCAGGTGTTTAAACCTAGTGTGAGTCAGAATTATTTTCTTAAAGTTCGTGGGGGTGATGAAATTGCAAAATTTGGATTGTCAGTAGGCTATTTGGATAGTAAGGGTATTGTTGATCAGACTAATACAAAGAGATACAGTACACGTCTAAACGCAGCTTTAAAATTAACTGAAAGGTTATCTGTTGACGCTAATTTATCCTTTATAAATAACACTCAAGAACAATGGGATCAAGGTTTTGCTTATAAAACAAGTCCTTTGTATTTAGCACTTACAAAATCTCCATTTTTGGCGGTTAAAGATATTAATGATGCGGGTGAAGTATCTCCTAATTTAGCTGATGTAGATGAATTTAATGTAAGTAACCCTAATGCTATTTTAGAGAATGGTTTAGGTACTAATAACAACTATCGTTTTTTTGGTAATTTAAAGTTTAAGTATGCTTTAAGTAAGGCTTGGGATATTAATACTATCATAGGTTTGACTCTTAATAAAGAGAGGGAGACTTTCTTTATCCCAGGTGCAGGTGTAGCGGATGTTGTTCTTCCTACTGCTATTGGAAATAACCGTTCTGGAAGTGAAATTCAGATTTATAATAGTCTTTATACAGATACTTATGCAAACTATTTTAAAAATTTCAAAAATGATCATAATTTAGAAGTACGTTTTGGTGTTAGAACACAAAGTAATAAATCCGAGAGTGATTTAGGATTGGGATACAATTCTTCTACTGATGATTTTACAAGCGTTGGAGCAGGATCTAATTTATTGCGTCAGGTAGGTGGTTCTTTAGGAGAATGGAATTGGTTGAATCTATACGCTAATGCAGAATATAATTATCGAAATAAATATTTCTTGACTACAAGTTATGCAGTGGATGGATCAAGTAGATTTGGTGATAAAGCTAATGGAAAAGATAAATTAGCTCTTATGACTTCTATAACTGGAGCTTGGTTAGTTTCTTCTGAAGGTTTTTTGAAAGATCTAAATGCTATTGATTATTTGAAATTTAGAGCTACTATTGGGCATAGCGGTAATGATGATATAGGAAACTTTACTGCTCAGAAATACTATGTTTCTCAAAATTTATTAGGAATGCAAGGTTTAGTAAGAGGAAATATTGGAAACCCTAACTTACAATGGGAAACCGTTAAAAAAATTAATGCAGGTATTGACTTGGGCATATTTAACGAAAGATTAAATGCTTCTTTTGATGTTTATCTTAACAGAACAAGAAATATGATTGTTTATGAAACAGTTAGTGATGTAAGTGGTTTTGATTACGCAGTTTCTAACAATGGTGCAATGCGTACTTTAGGAGCAGATTTTTCATTGAATGCCCGTGTTATCAAATCAACAGATTTTACACTTGATTTAGGATTGAATGTTAGCCGTTATAAGAATGAGATTCAAGGTTTACCAAACGGAGATATCCTTACTCAATTTGCTGGAGCGACTTATTTAACATCAGTAGGGAAGGATGCTAATTTATTCTATGGGTTAAAATCTAATGGAGTGTATAGTACTACTGCCGAAGCTACAACTGCAGGTTTAAATAGACGTTTATCAAATGGAGAATTAGTTCCTTTTGCAGCTGGTGATATGCGATTTGTAGATACTAACGGTGACAATGTAATTGATAATAATGATCGTATGGTTATAGGAAATCCTAATCCAGATGTAGCGGGTAGTTTCTCAACAAATATTACTTACAAACGTTTTAGCCTTCAAGGTTTGTTTACTTTCTCAGTTGGAAATGACATCTATAATGGACTACGTTACAATTTAGAAAAAATGAGTGGTTACGAAAATCAAAGTACTGCTGTTGCTAATCGTTGGAGAGCTGAAGGGCAACAAACAGATATTCCAAAAGCTACTTGGGGAGATCCGATGGGGAATGCTGAATTTTCAGACAGATGGATTGAGGATGGTTCTTATTTAAGATTGAAAACATTAGTTTTAGGATATGATTTTAAAGTAGATGACACCAAATATGTTAAGTATATTAAACTTTATGCTACGGCAAATAATCTAGTTACTTTTACTAAATATTTAGGTTATGATCCAGAATTTAGTGCTACCTCATCTATATTTGGTCAAGGAACAGATATAGGTTTAGCACCTCAATTTACAAGTTTTCAATTGGGATTACGTTTAGGCCTTTAATAAATTACACTATAAAGAACATAGAGATGATAACAACAATAAAAATAAAAACAACAAAAGGCATCGTATCAATAATGTCAGCTATGATACTGCTACTTAGTTTAGGCTCTTGTCAGGACTATTTAGATGTACAGCCAGAGGATAAATTAATTGGAGATCAGATGTATCGCAATGTTTATGATGCAGATGCTGCTGTAATAGGTATTTATGGTAAATTTATGGGGCTTGCTGAAAAGTATGTAATTCTTAATGAAATGCGTGCCGATTTAATGACAACAACAAGAAATTCAACGCCTTATTTAAAGGAATTGTCAGTGCATAATGTTACTGCAGAAAATCCATATATTAATCCAAAACAATTTTATGAGGTAATTCAAAATTGTAATGATGCATTGAAGAATTTTGACATCATGCTGGCAGATAAGAAGTTTACCGAAACACAATATCAACAACGCTATGCTGATGTGGCTTGTATTCGTGCTTGGATTTATTTACAGCTTGGTATTCAATTTGGATCAGTGCCATATATAACTGAGCCTATTGAAACTTTAGAAGATGTTAAAAATATCAACAAATATCCAAGATTACCATTCGACCAACTTTTAGATAAATTGGTTACTTCTACTGAAGCTTTACCCTATAAAAAATTATATGATGTAGAAAGTAGTTTGTTAATTAGTGTAGATGGTTATGATACAAGAAAGTTCTTTATTAATAAAGAGTGTTTGTTAGGAGATTTACAGCTTTGGAAAGGTAACTATCTTTTAGCGGCTTCTCACTATAAGAATGTTATGGAAGAAGTTCCGGCTCCAGGTGTTCAACCGGTTGATAATTATAAAGTAAGATTTGCAGAGGTTGTTACTAATGAGGATTTGAATGTTGGTTATTTAAGAAATTACGAACATGATGCTACAACATTGGTAAATAGCGACACTAAAGGATGGCGTTCTATTTTTGGAAGAAGTAGAGATGTTTTATGGAATTCAGAATGGATTTGGTCATTGCCATTTGATAGTAAGTTTGCCCCAGCTAATCCGTTTATTGCCTTTTTCTCAAAAACAGGAGGTGATTATTTGGCTAAACCATCACTACGTGCTATAAGTCTTTGGGATAATAATATGCAAGCTAATCTTATTCCTTATGATGCACGTGGACGAAAATTTACTTATAACATCGTAAGTGGAGATCCTGTAATTATGAAATATCTTTATAAATATCAAGCAGCAAATGATCAGTTTAAAAGAAATGGTGAATGGTTTTTATATCGTGCAGCTAAGTTGAATTTGCGTTATGCTGAGGCCGCTAATAGAGACAATAAACATAGGCTTGCAAATGCTCTTTTAAATAATGGAATAGGCACAGATTATAATAGAGGAATGCTTAAGAGAGATTCAGATAATATGAGTAATGTTCAGCAAACTAAGTTGGGTTTTCCATATGATTTTGATGCACGTTTTGGAGATTTTCCAAATTTTAGAGCACCTTGGCATCGTAATGTAGGATTAAGGGGGCGTGCTTATCTCCAAGTTAAAACTATTCCAGTTGCAACTGATAGTTTAATTACTATTGAAAATAATATCATTGATGAAGCTGCTTTAGAATTAGCTTACGAAGGTAACCGTTGGGAAGATTTGGTACGTGTAGCAAGACGTAGAAATGATCCTTCTTTCTTAGCTAATAAAATTTATGACAAATTAAATAAAGAGGGTAATGCTGAAGCTACTGAAGTTCGGACTAAATTAATGAATCCAAATAATTGGTACTTACCATTTAATTGGTAGAAAGCTTAATAGTTTCTAAATAAGAAAAGGTTTGTAAGTGTAAAACACTTACAAACCTTTTCTTATTTAAAGAAAGAAAATTCTTGTTTTTTTAAAATAAATAATTATATTTGAGCGAGTTGCAAAGGCTGTGACTCAACTATTAATTAATCATTTAACCAAATTTTAAAAATTATGAAAAAATTAATTGCTTTTTTAACGTTATTATTGTGTGTGTCTTTTACTGAAATATCAGCCCAACAAACGGTTAGGTGGGAGGTAAGTGGATATGCAAGCTTGCAAATTCGTGTAAATGGAGTTGACCAATTCCCAACTTGGGAAAGATCAAATAATGGAGTACTAGATGTACCTGCTGGTGCTTTCGTTGAAATAATTGCTGGCTCTTCTGTTGGAAATTATCCCTTAGAGCCAATAGTTAATGAAGATGATGAATGGATGATAGAAAATGCTATACCTGATTATAATTTTACTAATGAAGAACATACTTCACTTTATGAATGGTTCACAATGCCTGTTGATATTCCTATGTATGTAAAGATGCATGCATAATTAGGAATAGTAAGAATTTATTAATTTAAAAAAAGTAAATAGATAATAGGTTTTATAATTGTTTATAAACTAAAAATCCGCTTCAAGTTTAATGAAGCGGTTTTTTTTTGAGGTATAAAGAATTTAATTATTCTTCAAATTAATAATTTCCTGTTCCGTAAGTAATCTCCAGTTGCCACGAGGTAGATTCTTTTTAGTCAAACCTGCAAAAGCAACACGATCAATACGTAAGACATCATAATCAAAGTGTTCAAAAATTGAACGAACTACTTTTACATTTGAAGTTTTTAATTTTAAACCAATTTCGCTTTTTGCTTCTCCTTCAATGTAGCTTACCTCTTCTACAAAAACACGGTGACCGTCTAGTACTAATCCTTTACTTATTTTTTCTAAATCTTCAAATTTAAGGTTTTTGTCTAATGAAACCTGATAGATTTTTGATGATTTTTGACTAGGTAGCGAAAACTTTCTAATCATATCGGTATCATTGGTAAACAATAAAAGACCTGTAGTGTTTTTATCCATTCTTCCTACAGCGGCAATCTTTGCAGTAGTTGAACCTTTTACTAATTCCAATACATTTCTAAATTCCTGACCTTCATCAAGAGCTGTGGTAAAGTTTTTTGGTTTGTTTAATAGGATATAAACTTTTTTCTCTGGAGTTAATTTTACTCCGTCAAAATTTACATCATCTCCTGGTTTTACTAAATAACCCATTTCAGTAACAGGAATACCATTTACTTTTACGTTTCCTGATTGGATATAAATATCGGCATCACGACGTGAACAAACTCCTGAATTGGAAATATATTTGTTCAAACGCATTTCGTCTTTTGCCTTAGCTCTTTTAGGAGCCTGATTTGGCTTTTTCTCTATCTTTTTTGCAGCTTCTTCAGCAGCTTTTGTAGTTGGTTTTACTTTTTTAGGCCCTTGTGCCCTTTTTTGCATCGCAGGTTTTGGCTTGTTAGAGCTTGGTCTGGAGCTATTAGGTCTAGAACCACCTCTTTTATTGTTGCCTTCCTTGTTGTTCATAATAATCTATAATTTGTGCAAAGATAGTATTTATATAATTGCTAATGGAGAATTACAAATTATAATACACTAACTGACTCGTTAATAAGTAGGTTCTGTTATTTTAAATAGACAACAATAATTTCTTTCCATGCCACAATACACTTGGATTGATAAGAACAATACAAAAGACTCCAGCAACAATAAGGAATTTTAATACATTGTGAAGTAGTAAAAATTGTCCTTTTTTATTGGACTTCCATAAGTACAACAGAAAGAAAATCAAAACAATCATACAAACATAAAAGTAAATATCCATATAGCCCACATCGTAAATATCAATTAAAATATATACTGGAAGAATTGTGGCTATAGTAAGTATTGTTATAAGTCGTTTGGCTATTTTTTCGCCATAAATTATTGGAACTGTTCTATAATTATTAGCTAAATCTCCAGTTATATTTTCTAAATCCTTAATCATTTCGCGAATAAGTAATAATGAAAATAAAAAAGCAGCATGTGCCGAAATGACCATAAACTGATTTTTGTAATTTTCTATTTCGTATATAGGAAGTCTAGTATAATAATACAATAGAATAGCAAAGAAAGGAAGCACGGCTAATAAAGCTGCCATCAGGTTTCCTATAAAAGGATATTTTTTGATTTTATGAGAATAAAACCAAATCAGGAAAATATAAACTGAAAAGAATAAAAAAGCCCGCCATGAAATAAAACAAGCAATCAAGGCAACTACCAAATTCAATGAAAAATAAACCTTCAACTTGGTGCTTTGACTCACTAAGCGGTCTAACATGGATTTGTTAGGACGATTGATTAAATCTTTCTGGCTATCATAAAAGTTATTAATAATATAGCCAGAAGCAATTGTTATAGAAGAAGCAAAAACAATTAGAAACAGATTCAAATCAAGCAAAATATCCAATGCTCTTATCTCTGGAGCAAGAATAAATATCGCTGATAAATATTGCGCTAAAATGATAATTGGAATGTTATAGCCTCTTACTACAGAGAACAAACTGATAATTTTTAACGCTAAAAGTTTGTTTTTTCTATTGAACATTTTAATTATCTGTAAGTATATTTCTTTTAAAATTGGTAAACTACTTCTAATTTATAATCTTTTAATGATGCTTTAGCACGTTCTAAATCTTCAGTAAAACCTAGAATGTAACCGCCTCCTCCAGAACCACACAATTTTAAATAATAATCATTTGTTTCAATTCCTTTTTGCCAAATTTCATGAAATTGTTCTGGAATCATTGGCTTAAAATGATTTAAAACGACACGAGATAGCTTTTTAGTATTGGTAAACAATGATTTCATATCGCCACCAAGAAAATTTTCTACACAAGCATCAGTATGTTTTACAAACTGATTTTTCAACATAGCACGGAATCCTTTGTCTTTTAAGTTTTCCATGAAAATATTAATCATAGGTGCTGTTTCCCCTATAATTCCTGAATCTAATAAGAAAACTGCGGCTTTTCCATCAAAACTTTGATTAGGAATTCCAGTAGCTTCAATATTGTCTTTCGAATTAATTAAAATTGGAATACTTAAATAGCTATTTAAAGGATCTAAACCTGAACTTTTTCCGTGGAAAAAACTCTCCATTTGTGAAAATATATTTTTTAATTGTAATAATTTTTCACGAGTCAAATTCTCTAAAACAGTAATTTTATTTTGAGCATATTTGTCATAAATAGCAGCTACTAATGCTCCGCTACTTCCTACGCCATATCCTTGTGGAATACTGGAATCAAAATACATTCCTGTATCAATATCATTTTTTAAAGACTTTAAATCAAAAGAAACTAAATTTGTTTGTTCTTTTTCTAAAGTCTCTAAATAATCAGCAAAACGATTTAAACTAGCATTAGAAGCTAATGCCTGAATAGAAGGATTTTCTTCTTTTTTTAATGCGCCATTATAAAAATTATAAGGAATTGATAATCCTTTAGAATCACGAATAATTCCGTATTCTCCAAAGAGTAATATTTTTGAGTAAAATAAAGGTCCTTTCATATTTTTATTTTAAGTCTTTCAATTTATTTGGGTTTTGTCTGGTATCAAAAAGAGCAACAACGTTTATTCTTTTAGCTGTGTAATTGTAAAACAAAGTTGTTTGTTTGGTAACAACACATTTTAGAATTTTGGTATTTTTTGTTGATTTAGGAAAAATTTCTGGTTCATTTTGAATTAGGTAAATCGATTTGTATAGTTTTGAAATGAATTTATCTCTAACTTTTACTGACCATTTCAATTCTAAATATTCTAATAATTCAATTAAACTTTTTTCAGCATTTTTTGAAAAGACAACCTCTCTTTTCATCATCTGTATTTTTTCATCAAATCTTCGAAAGGGATAAATTCTCCTCGTTTTATTTGCCTTTCTCCTTCTTCAATTTCAAATTTTTGCTCTTCCGATAATTCATCCCACCAATCTTTTTTCTCTAAATTAAAGATGTTTTTAATGGATGTAATAATAGATTCATCATTGGTTTCAGCCAATAATTTTATCAATTCTAATTTCTCTAATTGAATATTCATAACTTAAAAGATATTAATATTATAAAGATACAAAAATTACAATAGCATTGCACCACTTCCAATTTCGTCACAAAGGTACTGCCCATTTTGACAATAGCCAACTAATTCGTCCTTAATAAATTGTAATACGGTTTCTTTGTGATTATTTGGATATAAAACATGCACATTTGCGCCAGCATCAAGCGTAAAACAGACTGGAATTTGTGTTTCGTTTCTGAATTTCCATATTTTATTAATAATTTCCAATGTATTTGGTTTCATTAGAATGAAATAAGGCATCGATGTCATCATCATTGCGTGTAAAGTCAGTGCTTCGCTCTCTACTATTTTGATGAATTCTTCCAGATTCCCATTTTCAAAAATAGCAATCAGTTGATCTAAATTTTCATGTGCTTGTACAAATCGTCTTTCGGCAAAAGGATGATTGTGCATTAATTCGTGTCCTACAGTGCTTGAAACTTGTTTTTCTCCTTTGTCAACTAACAAAATAGTATCCTGATAGTTTTTGAAATTCTCATGAATAGTATATGGAAATTCTACACCAAATAAATCCGAACTTCCTTCAATATTGGCCTGTTTTCCCCAAACCACCATTTGTCCTTTTACACTTCGGCAAGCACTTCCTGAACCCAATCGGGATAAAAGAGAAGCCTTTTGATAAAAGTAATCTTCGGTCATTGTGGGATTCAGCGCTTTTTCTAAACTCATTAAATTCATTGCTAAAGCTGCCATTCCAGAAGCTGAAGAAGCAATTCCGGAACTATGAGGAAAAGTATTTTGGGTATCAATTGTAAAATGATATTCTTTTAAGAAAGGTAAATAGATTTCTATTCGCTCAAAGAATTTTTGAATTTTTGGTTTGAAATCTTCTTTTGGTTTTCCTTCAAAAAGCAAATCGAAAGAAAAATTATCCGCAGTATTTTTTTTCTCGAACGCTAATTTGGTAATCGTTTTACAATTATTCAAAGTAAAACTCACCGATGGATTGGCTGGAATTTGATTGTCTTTTTTTCCCCAATATTTCACCAAGGCAATATTGCTGGGTGCGCTCCATTGAAAATGACCGCTTTCTAAAGTTTGAGAATATGGAGTTGGAATAAAATCGTTTGCTGTGAACATGAATGATAAAATTTGCGCAAAGATACTTTTTTTGATTTATTCATACATTTCTTTATTTGTTCAATCGGTATAAAGTTTTTGATTATTTTTGAAAAAAAGAAAAAATGAATAAGATTATCAAAATAATTGCTGCCGTTGCTGTATGTCTTGCTATTGGTTATTTTTCTGGAACTGTTACTCGTTCGGCTATTTTAGATTGGTATCCAACATTGGAAAAACCAAGTTTTAATCCGCCTAATTGGATTTTTGCACCAGTTTGGACAGGCTTGTATATCATGATGGGAGTTGCTGCAGGATTAGTTTGGAATCGTATTAAATATGAAACTGAAGCTGTTAAAAAAGCATTGGTGTTTTTTATCATCCAATTGATTTTGAATGCGATGTGGTCGTATCTGTTTTTTGGATTACGCAACCCAATGTTAGCAGGATTAGAGATTATTGTTTTGTGGTTAATGATTTTTGAAACCTATGTTCAGTTTAATAAAATCAATAAAATAGCGGGATATTTGTTTATTCCTTATTTGGCTTGGGTAAGTTTTGCAGCTGTATTAAATGCGAGTATTTGGTGGTTGAATCAGTAATTATTTCTTGAATTTTTCGATATTTTCTTTGACCCGAAAGATTACTATTTCTCTAATTAATTCATAGGGAATTGCTGAATCAAGTGGAAATTGAACCGAACCTTTTCCTTGTTTGTACTTTGATAGTTCTTTTGAAAATTGTGTGTGTCCGGAAGGAGTTGCGTATAAACCAATGTGATTTTTGTAGGCAGCAAAATAAACTAATGGTTTTCCAAAAGTTTTATAAGCAGGCATTCCATAAGAAATATTTTCATCACAATCTGGAGCTTCTTTTTTAATGATGTTTCTAATCTGTTGTGCTATTTTTTGAATTTCAATAGGAAGTGCATTAATATATTCGTTTACTTGTTCCATTGTTTTAAAATTATTTCGCAATGAATTAATTATTCTGGAGCGTTTATCTTTTTAAATTCAATACTTTTCTTGTGAAGAAAATCCATTAATATTAAGTCATTTGAATTTTCAGACAAGGTACTTTTAGATTCCGGATCAAAATTACAAAAGATAAGAAAGCGTTCTATTTCTTCCTGTTTTAATTGTAAAGTTTCGGTGTAGAATTTTTGATCAAAAGTTGTTTTAGCAACATCCTTAAAGTTTTCCGGATTAGCTGCTTTTTCTTTATTCCTTTTAGATAATCCGCCAAAAAGCATTTTTCCTATCTTGACAAAATCCATTCCGTTTTCTATTGTACCGTCATTTACTCCTGGATTTTTTAAAGCATTAGATTTTCTATATACAGCAACTTCATCTCGTTTTAGTTGCTCCCAACTTTTATCATATTTCCAGTCAACACTCACTTTATGAATTACTATTTCTTTTAGTTCTTCCGGTTTTCGGTGAATTGGAATAATAATATTGTTAGTTTCTAAATCTTCTAAGCTTAGCTTTATTCCCTTTAAATGATAATCTTTATCATAAAAAAGAATACTGTCATTTACACTTGCTTCAAGTATAAACTCTCCTTTTTCGTTAGTTTTAGTATTTATTTGCTTGTTTCTATTGACAACTTCTACATTTTGCAATAAGAAATTTTCCGACATCACTTTTCCTCTAAGCAATTTATGTGTTTGCGAATAAGTGAATGTGCTTATGCAAATAGATAGAAGTAGGAGTAACTTTAGTTTCATAATAATTTACTTTGTAAATAAATTTACTGTATTTGTATTGAAACGCTTTGAGTTTTAGTGTAAATTTTTGTTAATTAATTTCGAATCTTACTGGCTGAATAAATCCGCTTTGGAAATTAAAACCAATAGGAATAGTCTTAGTGCTTGTTATTCTGCCAGCGGTGATTAATTACTCAATAATAAATGTTTGAATAGACCATTCATTTTCTAAACCAGATCCCTTTGCTTTAGTTAGTACAAATGTTTTATTTCCTGTTGAATTACTAAAAATGTAATAAGGTTCGGCATCATAATAAGTAGCTTCTCCATTGTTGTTTTTTACCTGATACTTTTCTAATTCAAATTTGTTTTTAAAAGTTAAGTTTGTAGAATTATAAATATGGATATAAGGTGCTCTGCTTTGTGTCCAGACATCTCCGTTATTTAAAATTACATATAAATTACTTTTATTATTCGAATGATCTAACCACTCAATATTTACAGTAGAATTAGTATTGATTTGGCCATTATAAATCATATCCTGACTCTTGGTTTCTGAAGTTTTTAAAACCGTTTTTCCTCGGGTAAAAATTCTATTGCCATCTTCTGAAAACCATAAATTTCCATTCATTGGATAATCTCCATGATATGGAGAATCATAAATCATATTTGCTACACCATTTTGAATGTCATATTTTTCAATATCTGAAGGATATGATCCATTATCAGCTCCATATATGAATTTTCCTGAAGGATGCAATCTTCCTTTTGTTCCGGCATATATTGAGCCTCCGGTACTTAATTCTTCATTATCAACTGATTTATTTAAATTGACACATCTTAGATTTGTCCACTGATTTTCTTTAGGGAAAACATACGCCCATTTATTATTTCCTAATACAACATCCAAAGCATAACAAGAAACACTATATGTTTTTGTAATTGATTTTGTTTTTAAATTTATGTAAGTAAGATGTGCATCATGACCCACTACAGCTGTTTCTCCATCTTGAGATATTGAAATACATGTGGGAGTATATACTAATGGTATGTTTTCAATATTTGCTGTACTTGTATTGTAAATAGATATTTTTGAAGGATTTGAAGACACAAAAATAAGTTGGTCCTTCGTTTTCGAATATTCAGCATCAACTACATCACCATTTAAAAATAATTTATGTTCAGTGAAATTATCAATATTTATGGATATTGTTTCTAATTTATTGTTGATATTTAAGTTTAGATTTAAACTAGTTACTCCGCTTGCTAAGGCCTGTCTGTTGAGAGTTACTGTGATTTCTTTTTGACTTTGAGCAGCTATATTACCATTATTAGACGAAAGAGTTATAGCATTGTTTATATTTTCGAAATTATAGGATAATGGAAAGTTGCCATCATTTTTAATAATGAATTTTAAACTGCTATTGGTAATAGGGAAATTCAATGATTTCGGGATAGAGTAAAGTGAATTATCGCCTACAATTGCTTTTAATAAAATACTTTTACTTCCTAGAGTTGTTGTAAATTGAATTTCTCCTTCATAGGTTCCAGGTTTTAAGTCTGCTAAATTTGAGGAAATTTTAATTTCTCTAATGTTGTTATCCGAACTAATATTTCCAGATTCATGGCTAACTACTATCCAGCTAGGTTTAGATGTTATTTGGTAAGCACATTCCGAAATAGGATTTGTAGTGATAAAAAGAGATTTTGTTTCCCAACCATTAAATAATAGATTGTTTTCTGAAAAAACTAACTCAGCATCTTTTTCCGTATCTGCTACACAGCTGAAAAGAGTACACACTATTATAACAAGGCAAAATATTTTTTTCATTTTTCTATACTATTTATTGTAGGCAAATATATACAATAAATATTTAAATTCCACTCGCTAAAATAAATCCACTGGTCCAGGCATTCTGGAAATTAAATCCTCCTGTAATGGCATCAATATTAACGATTTCTCCAGCAAAATAAAGGTTTTCGTGTAATTTGCTTTCCATGGTTTTGAAATTGATTTCCTTTAAATCGATTCCGCCAGCAGTAACAAATTCTTCTTTAAAAGTACTTTTTCCATTGACCTGAAAAATAGAATTGGTTAATTGATTGGCTAAATTTTGAATTTGTGTTTTCGATAAATCAGCCCATTTGGTTTCTGAAGGAATATTCGAAGCCAGAACTAAGCTTTCCCAAAGTCTATTGTTTACTTCAAAAGGCGATTTTTTAGCAACCGTTTTTTTAGCATGTTCTTGTTTTAAGTCTTTTAAGAGTTGTTCGGCTTCTTCAGTATCGACATCATTGAGCCAATTTACAAAGATTGTAAACTGATAATTTTTATCATGTAAAATGCGTGCACCCCAAGCCGATAATTTTAAAATAGCAGGCCCGCTCATTCCCCAATGTGTAATTAATAAAGGACCTGTGGAACTGAGTTTGCTGTCTTTTACTTTCACAGAAACTTGTGTGGCAACTCCAGGTAATTCATTAATGCGAGCATCTTTAATATTGAACGTAAACAAGGAAGGAACCGGATTTACAATTGCATGACCTTGCTGTTGTAGCATTTCCCAAATTTTTGGATTACTACCCGTTGCCAGAATGAGTTTTCCAACCAAATAATTCTCGTTTTGAGTTTCAATTTTCCAATGATTTTCTTTTTTGAAAATTGATTGTACCGCTTGTCCTGTTAGAACGCTGATACCTAATTTTTGAGTTGCTTTTAGAAAACAGTCAATGATAGTTTGAGACGAATTTGAAGCAGGGAACATTCTGCCGTCTTCTTCAATTTTTAGTTCTACTCCGTGTTTTTCGAACCATTCTATGGTATCGCCTGAACAAAACTGATGAAAAGGACCTCGTAATTCTTTTTCGCCACGAGGATAAAATTTGACTAATTCGTTGGGTTCAAAACAGGCATGAGTTACATTACAACGGCCACCGCCCGAAATACGTACTTTTTGCAATACTTCGGCACCGCGTTCTAAAATAGCTACTTTTAGTTTCGGATTTTTTTCTACAATGTTAATGGCTGTAAAAAATCCTGCTGCGCCACCGCCAACAATTATAATGTCAAATTTTTGGTTCATATTCTATCTGGAAAATCGGAGATGATTCCGTTTACATTGAATGATTTTATTTTTTGAATGGCATTTTCCGAATTTACTGTCCAAGGATAAACTTCGAATCCATTTTGCTGCATCAAAATTACATTTTCTTTTGATAATAATTCATAATCGGGATGAATGGCGAAAGCGTTTATCTTTTTGGCGAAAGCCAAAGCTTTATCAATAGATTCTTCAGTTAAAACACCAATTTTGATTTTTGAGTCTAATGAATGGGTTTCTTCGAGCATTTTCCAATCAAAACTGGAAATAATAAAATTATTGTAATTCCAGTTTTTTTCTGAGATATAATGTGATATTAGCTCGATTACAGGCTGAGCAGTTCCAATGCCTTTGAGTTCAATATTGATAAAACAACGTTTGTTTACTAAATCAAGAACTTCGGTTAAAGTTGGGATTTGTTGTTCGTTATCAATTTTCAACGCTTTCAATTCCTTTACAGACAATTGATTTATTTCGCCTTTGCCAGTAGTAGTTCGGTCGACAGTTTCATCGTGGATAACAATTAATTCGTTATCAGAACTTAAATGAACATCCAGTTCGATACCGTCAACTCCTAAATTAATAGCTTTTTCGAAAGCAATTAAAGTGTTTTCTGGTTCGTAACCTTTTGCACCGCGATGACCTATTTTGAGCATGGAATTTATTTTTAAATGTAAAGTTTGTGAACTTTTTAGTTTTTAATTTGATTTTCAGATTTACTATAAAAATGTTTATTCTAATTCTAAAATTAAAGCTGATTTTCCTTCCATAAAAATGGGTTGCGATAAATCAAAAACCAAATCAGCTGTAACTTCTTTTCCTGTTTTGTAATTTTCAATATTTTCTTTGAATCGATAAGTATATATTTCCTGGTTTTCGGGATTGTTGTTAATCAAAACCATCACTGTTTGCTTATCGTTGTATCTAAAATAAACATAGACATTGTTTTCCGGAATATAATGTGTTGTTTTTCCAAAATGGATGGCGGGATTTGTTTTTCGCCAATGGAATAATTTGGCTGTGAAATCAAAATATACTTTTTGGAATTCCGAACGGGTTTCGGGATGAAAAGCATTGTTTTCATCATTTTCCCAACCGCCAGGGAAATCTTTTCGAATATCGGCATCGCCTAAATTTTGATCTCCTGACATTCCAATTTCGGAACCATAATACAACTGAGGGATTCCTCTCATAGTTGCTAACATGGTCATTGCCATTTTGTATTTTCGAAAATCATTATTATAAATATGATTGAGTCTTTTGGTATCGTGATTTTCGCCAAAAATCAGTAAATTATTTACATTTGGAAATAAAAAATCTTTAGAAAGCAAATCATAGACTCTTGTTATTCCATAATCCCAGGTATCATCGTCTTCGTTAAAAATAATTTGTAAAGCATCAGATAAGGCAAAATCCATTACGCTGGGTAAATTGGAATTAAAGTTTTGAATTTTAGCAATCGGGCTGTCTTTTTGCCAATAAGAAAGTAATCCTTGATTGCGCATGGTAATTTCGCCAACGAGATTGAAGTTTGGATATTCATCTGTTATGGCTTTGGTCCATTTAGAAATGTGTTCGGGTTCAGAATAATTGTATGTGTCGACTCTAAAACCATCTAAATTTGCATATTCAATCCACCAAATGGCATTTTGACAAAGATAGTTAAAGACTAAAGGATTACCAATATTCAAGTCGGGCATTGTAGGGACAAACCAACCGTTAAGACAAATAGTTCGGTCAATTTTTGAAGCATTGATGTCGCTAATGGTGCTTCTTTTATGATTGGTTTGGACATAATTTTCAAATCGATGAATCCAATCATTTGTTGGTGAATCGTTAACCATCCAATGCGATAATCCCCAATGATTAGTCACATAATCCATGATTAATTTCATGTCTTTGTTATGTACTTCATCTGATAATCTAAGATAATCTTCATTGGTTCCAAAACGAGGGTCAATTTTGTAAACATCTGATTGTCCGTAGCTGTGATAAGAGAATTCGGCTTCGTTGTCTTCGCAAAGAGGGGTACTCCAAATAGCCGTAACACCAAGCGATTGTATGTAATCCAGATTTTGGATAATGCCTTCAATATCGCCTCCGTGTCTTCCTCCAGGCAATTCCCGGTTGTATTTTTCGGTGGTATTGCTATCGTTTTGGTTGTTTCTATTTCCGTTGGCAAAACGATCTGGCATTAAAAGATAAATAGTATCTGAAGAATCAAAACTTTTGCGAAGCGCCGAGTTTTTCCTTCGCTCTCTTAATTCATATTTTTGTATAAAAGTCGATTGGTTTTTGAGTTTAAATATAAAATCAATTTCGTTTGTATTTATCTTTTGGGTATTGATGGTTACAAAAATAAAATTAGGATTTTCAGTACGTTTTACATTGCTAATCGCGCTACTATTGGCTATTGTAATTTGGCATTGACTAATATCAATTCCGTAAAAAAGAATTTGAAGCTCGGGATTTTGCATTCCGGAAAACCAAAAAGGAGGTTCTATTCTTTGTATTAATGTGTCAGTATTCATAAAATAGAAAATTAAAACAGTTGCATAAAAACAAAGCTTAGAGTTTGAAAATTAATTTGCTATTTCACGATAAATTAAGTTATCGATAGGTGATTCATAGTTAACGAATGTAGCAAAAATAAACCATTTTTGGAATGAATTTGATTTGAATAATTGGTTTTATGCCAAAAAAAAGCTGCTCGGTTGTGGAGCAGCTTTTCGATTTTATTACATTTTAAATGAATAGTATTAGATTTTACCATTTTTAATTTCTTCTACAATTTCCGGATTTAACAATGTAGTAGTGTCTCCAAAATTAGAATAATCTCCTTCGGCAATCTTACGAAGAATACGACGCATGATTTTTCCAGAACGTGTTTTTGGCAAACCAGACACAAACTGAATCTTATCTAATTTGGCAATAGGTCCAATATGCGCTGAAATATGCTGGTTGATTTCTTTCGCCAGATTTGCTTTGTCACGTTTTTCGCCAGTTTCTTTCAGAATTACAAAACCATATAAGGCGTTTCCTTTAATGTCATGAGGGAAACCTACAATAGCACTTTCGGCAACTGCGGGATGTTCGTTGATGGCATCTTCAATAGGAGCTGTTCCTAAATTGTGTCCTGAAACAATAATTACATCATCCACACGACCTGTAATTCGGTAATAACCTACTTCGTCACGTAAAGCACCGTCACCACTGAAATATTTTCCTGGGAAAGTAGAGAAGTATGTTTCTTTGTAACGTTTGTGATCACCCCAAATAGTTCTGGCAATTCCTGGCCAAGGATATTTGATACACAAACTTCCTACTACTTGATTGTCTTCAATTTCGTTGCGTTTTTCATCCATCAAAACAGCCTGAATACCTGGAAGAGGTAAGGTTGCATACGTTGGTTTTGTTGGTGTAATAAAAGGAATTGGAGAAATAAGAATCCCTCCAGTTTCGGTTTGCCACCAGGTATCTACAACCGGACAACGTTTTCCGCCTACGTGGTCGTTGTACCAGTGCCAGGCTTCTTCGTTAATAGGTTCTCCTACTGATCCAATTACTTTTAATGAACTTAAAGGGTATTTTTGAACATAATCTAAACTTTCTTTGGCCAAAGCTCTGATGGCTGTTGGCGCAGTATAAAATTGGTTTACTTTATGTTTTTCGATAATTTGCCAAAAACGACTGAAATCAGGGTAAGAAGGAACACCTTCGAAAATAACAGTTGTAGCTCCATTTAATAACGGTCCGTATAAAATATACGAATGTCCTGTTATCCAACCAATATCGGCAGTACACCAGAAAATATCGTTTTCTTCGTAGTTAAAAACATTTTGGAAAGTGTAAGCCGTGTAAACCATATAACCTGCGGTAGTATGCACCATTCCTTTTGGTTTTCCTGTTGAACCCGAAGTGTAAAGAATAAACAATGGATCTTCGGCGTCCATGATTTCGGCAGTATTATTATCTGAAGCTTTTTCTAAAAGTGGCGCTAACCAGTGGTCGCGGCCTTCTTTCATTTTAACTTCCGTTTGTGTTCTTTGAACAACTAAAACATTTTCAACAGATGGACAGTTAACCAATGCTTCGTCAACAATTCCTTTTAAATCGATGGTTTTATTTCCGCGGTATCCACCGTCTGAGGTAACGACCATTTTACATTCGCTATCGTTGATTCTTGCTGCAACAGCTGATGCTGAAAATCCGGCAAAAACTACTGAGTGAATGGCTCCAATACGGGCACACGCCAATGTTGTAATGGCTAATTCAGGAATCATAGGTAGATAAATACAAACGCGATCTCCTTTTTGAATGCCCTGACTCAATAAAACATTTGCCATTTTGCTTACACGTTGGTGTAATTCATTGTAAGTAATGGATTGTGAGTCTTCGTCGGGATTGTTCGGTTCGAAAACAATAGCGACTTTGTCTCCTTTTTTAGCCAAGTGACGATCGATACAGTTTTTAGTGATGTTTACTTTAGCATCTACAAACCATTTTATTTCTGCTTCTGCCATGTTGAAATCGACAACTTTATCCCATTCCTGGTACCAGGTAAAGTTTTCAGAGGCAATTTTATCCCAAAATTTCTTTGGGTCTTTTATTGATTTTTTGTACTCTTTAAAGTATTCTTCGAAATTACTTATTTTGTAACGACTCATGATTTTTGGTATGTATTTAGTTTGTTAGTTTATTAATTCGTGTACTTTTTCAACAAGTTTTTTTACCGAAAAAGGTTTAGTTATGTACAAATTAGCACCGAGCGATAATCCTTTTTCGATGTCTTTTTCTTTATTTTTTGCCGAAAGAAAAACAACCTTACAATTGTCTAGTCGTTCGTCTTTTTTTATTTGTTCCAATGTGCTGTAGCCATCAACCATAGGCATCATGACATCGAGAATAATGATATCAGGAAGCTGATCTTTTAAAATGTCCAGCGCTTCTTGCCCATCGCGTGCAATGAATACTTCAAAATTATTTTTTTTGAAAGTGTATTCGAGCGACATCACAATATTAGGTTCGTCATCTACAATTAATATTCTTTTCATTTTTCGCTAGTATTGTAATTGGGCAATGTAAATGTAATAGTTGTTCCGTTATTATTAGAGCTTTCGGCCCATATTTTTCCTTTGTGGTGTTCAATTATTTTTTTACAAATAGCTAATCCTAAGCCACTTCCAATTGGTTTTTTAATATTTTGATTTCTAGACTGATAGAATTTATCAAATATGGCTTCCAGATCGTCAGGTTTGATTCCTTTTCCGTTATTGTGGATGCTAACAGCAATAAAATCTTGACCTTCGTTAATTTCGACACCAACCTTTCCATTAATCTCTGAGCAAAATTTTATAGCATTCGAAAACAAATTATGAAGTACCTGAACAATTCGTTCTTCGTCATAAAAAGCTTTGATTTCATTTGATTTTTTTTCGAATTCGATACTGATTTTTTTGTTCAGTATTAACTGTTGTAACGATTCTAATGTGTTATTGATTGTTCTGGAAATGTTATTTTTAGAAAGATAAATTTTTTGTTTTCCGGTTTCAAATTTTTCCAAATCCAATATTTTGTCAATCAAACGGTTCAATCTATCGGATTCGTTGATGATATTTTGTAGAAATTTTTGGCGTACATCGGCTGGAATATCTTCGTCGTCATGCAGGATTTCAGTGGCTGCTCTAATGGCTGTAATTGGCGTTCTTAATTCATGAGTTACAGTATCGAGAAATTCGTCTTTTTGAATGTCTTTGTTAATGAGTTCCTGATTGGCAATCTGAAGTTGTTCAGAGATTTTTTTTAATTCATTCGAACTTTCAGTCAGCTTTTTATTGATAACAATATTTTCTTTGGATTCCTCCAGAATACGCAATACTTCCGGCAGACTGATTTTGTCTTCCTTGGCAACGCTCGCAATTACTATTTTGGCGGAAGCCGTACCAATATGTCCCGTTAATAAATTTTCAGCAAATTTGATAAAACGGGCATCGGCAATCTTGTTGTCCTTGTCAATATTGTATTTTAAATTAAAAATAGTCAGCGCGCGTTTTGTTCTTTCGATACCCAGAAAACGTTCCAGAATTTTTTCGATATCAGAAATATTAGCTGTCCCTTTCCATACATACGCATTCTCATGATTGGTGATGTATTTGTCTATATCAACAAACATTTCGGCGTAATTGCGTTCTCTATAATTTCCGCTAAAACTTACTGAAACCGCAAGATAACTCAACAGATTGACTAATAAACTCCAAAAAACGGCTTGCGGAATTGGATCTAAATAGTCCAGTCCAAAAAGTTGAAAAGGTTTTAATAAGGCAATTCCCCAAGGTCCTTCCTGGATAAATGTGCTTGTCGATTTTGTGGAACCAATGGCGTAAGGAATTAATAAGGTGTAAAAACAAATTAAAAATCCAAGGATAATTCCTGTCATCGCTCCTTTTTTAGAACCTCTTCGCCAAAATAATCCTCCGAAAAAAGCAGGAGCTAATTGGGCTATAATAACAAAAGAAACCAATCCGATGGAAACCAAAGTATAATCTAAAATAAAGACTCGATAGATAATATAAGCCAATATTATTAAGGAAAAGATCCCTATTTTACGACTTAAAACAATTTTTTTAGTATTTTTTTCTTGGGAAGTATTTTCTAATGAACCAATAAAGCCATAAGGAATTAAAAGGTTATTACTAAGCATTGTGGCTAGTGTTATCGAAGAAACAATAATCATAGAAATGGCTGCTGAAAATCCACCCAAAAACACTAATACGGTTAAGCAATTATTGTTGAAATGTTGTGGAATAAGCAGCGAATAAGTATCTGAATTTAAACCCTGAGTGCCAAAAAGAATGTTTCCTCCCCAGGCTATTGGAAAAACAAAAATATTAAAAAGCAATAAATAGAGTGGAAGCAACCAAATGGCTGTTCGGATGTGTTTTTCCTGGTTGTTTTCGACAATAGCGGTGTGAAATTGTCTTGGTAAAATAAAAATGGCAAACATAGAAATCAAACACAGGAAAAACCAGTTGAGTCCATTAGTCAAATTACCAACACTATTTTTTTGATCAAAATTTTCAAGAACAGCTGCTTTGGTGTAAATATCATCAAAACCATCGAAGACAAAGTAGGTTACATAAACACCGATGATTAAAAAGAAAACTAGTTTTAAGATGGATTCAATGGCAATGGCTGTAACAATTCCACGTCTTTTTTCGGAAGCATCTACATATTTATTTCCGTAGTAAGAAGCAAATAAAGCTAAGGCGATACAGATGTAAGTGGTGTTATCTGTAAAAATATTCGAACTGGCTTCTGTTTTGGATACAATATGAAAAGTATCTGAAATGGCTTTTAATTGTAAAGCAATATAAGGTACGATTCCGAAAATAGAGATTAAAGTTACTAATGCTCCAAGAGAGCGACTGTTGCCATAACGTAGCGAAATAAAATCGGCAATACTGGTTATTTTGTTGACTCTGGAAATTCGGATAATCCTTTTAAGAATGATAATCCAGGTAGGAATAATAATTATGGGGCCTAAATAAATAGGTAAATAATCTAAACCGGATTTAGCGGCTAACCCAATACTTCCGTAATAAGTCCAGGCGGTGCAATAAACGGCTAACGAAAAGGAATAGATATAAGGATTGTTAGTCCATTTAGAATGGCTTCTTTTTTCTGACCAATGTGCAATGTAAAAAAGCATTACAACATAAATGGCTAAAATCAATAAAAGCCCAAGACTACTCATAATATTTTTTGATAATAAAGTAGGTTATACCAATTGAAAATGCCCAGGCTGAAAAGATGTAAATGTAGATTATTGGAAAGCCAAATAAAGGCTCCGAACTATCAAACAAAAGTATAAGCGGAATGTTCAATGCTAAGATCATCAGCATTGAAAGGATAATTAATTTTTGTTCATGTCTTTTTTTCATTGAAATGAAAAATACAATAGCCTTAAATGAATAAAGCTATTGTATGATTTTTTATTTTTATAAAGGCAATACTTGTCTACCTAATTTTTCATTAATTACAATTGCGGCTGCTTCATAAAAAGCGAAAAATCCACATAAAATCCCTTCGTAACCCGCTATGGTATGAATTTGCTCACTTCCAGTAAAACTAGCAGCTGATAAGAGTCCAAACAGAATTACAAGTGAACCAAAAATAAGTTTTCCAATGGTGTTTCCGTTCAAGGTTCCAATAAAAAAAGCAAATGTAAATAATCCCCACATTCCTAAATAACATCCCATTGAAGCGCCATCAGGTTTTGTAACGCCCATTAAAGGAAGTAACCATAAAGCAACAAGAGATAGCCAAAAGAAACCATAAGAAGTAAATGCTGCCATAGCAAAACCATTTCCTTTTTTCCATTCCATAATTCCGGCAATAACTTGTTGTGTTCCTCCAAAAAATATTCCCATTCCCATAATCATTGCATTCAGTTCAAAGAATCCTGCATTGTGAATATTTAATAAAATAGTTGTCATTCCGAAGCCAAAAAGTCCTAGTGGTGCTGGATTGGCAGTAGTGTCTTTCAATATTTGTTCCATTGTGGTTAAAAAAAATTAAGGTTAAAGGTTAAATAGAGTAGCAAATTCAGATTTTTTGTTTGTAAAAAAAAATAAGATATATATATGTGTAAAGAGTATAGTTATTTTTTAAATCGTTCCCATTTTATCAACATGAATTTATCTCCCAGTTCAGTAATAATCATTCCTGCTCCAGACAGGATTTCTTTATTTTTTATATATTCTACTAATTCTAAGTGATTTAGTATTTTGTAAGTAGGGTGGTAGTTGGTGTTAGCGGGTTTTTTTATATTAAAAGATTTTATCCAATTACTAATGCTTACATGCGAAACACCAATAATTCGCTCAATTTCTCTATAGCTCAATCCTTCAAGATAGAGTTGTAATGCCTTGGTAACATAATAATCATCTATTTTTTTTCCAATTTTATTAACGGTAAAAAAGTAGTTGCAGTTTTTACATAAGTACCTTTGTTTCTCATTAACTATACCGCTTTTTACTGTTTTTTCATTCTGGCATTTTGGGCAACTTATAGCATCCATGTATATAAAATTTGCATAAATATATTAAATTAGCAATTATGTTTTAATATAATTTTGGTTTTAATTTAAATTATTCTAGTTAATATAAGAAAAATAGTCTTTTTATGTATTGATTAGGGTGGGATTAAAATATTTTTATTCAAAGTGAAAAAAAAAATATAATTTAATGAGTATATAATAAAAAAAATGTCCTTTATGTATAAAATATCTCTTTTGTGATTTGGTTAGTCATATTAGTTAGTGGTTAAGAGTTGTTATTAAGGTAGCAACTCTTCTTTTAAACTTAATTATTAGAGATTTTAAAATGAATAGTAAAAATTAATAATTTTTTGAATTTGAAAAATCAAATTTTACATAAGACTGTTCGTGATGATAATGATTTATGGATCGAATTAAAAGCTGGAGATGAAAAAGCATTTTCGACGCTTTTTAAAAGATACTATGGTTATTTAGTTCAATATGGAAATTCATTTTCTCCATTTTCTGAAAAAATTCAAGATTGTGTTCAGGATGTTTTTACTGATATATGGATTTATAGAGATAGCCTTAGTGATGCTGTTGTGGTAAAAGCCTATTTACTGTCTTGTGTACGAAAACGCATTGTACGATTACAACAAAGAGATAAGGTTTTTAATAAATCAAAGTCAGTAGATGCGATTGCTTTTTTGTTTGATTTTTCGGTAGAACAACAATTAATTTCTGATGAATTAACTGCTGGAAAAGTGACTCAGTTAAATAAAGTATTAAATGTTCTACCAGCTAGACAAAAAGAAGCTTTGTATTTAAGATATCATAACGGTTTGAGTGTAGATGAAATTGCAGCGATTTTAAATGTTAATTACCAATCGGCTAATAATTTATTGCATCGCGCATTAGTCAATATTCGAAAAGAATGGAAAGGAACTTTTGTGTTGCTCATTATGTTACTGACCAATTGGATATAAATTTACAATAAGAAAACTTACTAATTAATGAGTATGTAATATAGTGGCTGTCCTTTATGATAGCAGAAACACTTTTTAATATGAAAAAACGAAATCAATATAGAGAAATAGAGGATTTTTTGGCAGACGAATCATTCCGATTGTGGATGAAGTCAAAAAATGATGCAGATGGATGGGAGGAATGGACTCTTGAACATCCCAATAGAGCCAAATTGGTACAAGAAGCTCGTTTGTGGTTGTTAGCTATGAAAGTTCCTGAAGATAATTTATCTCAGGAGCAAGTAGATACTGCTTTGCAAAACACCTGGATGAAAATTGAGCAGAAAGAACAAGATCGTAAAATGGAACAAAAATTAATCCAATTGTGGAATACCAGCTGGTTTAGAAAAATTGCCGCCATCTTAGTTTTTGGTTTGCTTTCTGTTTATGCTTATAAGAATTATTTTGTTGAAGATAATAATTCGTATTACGAACAAACAATTGCTAATATTGACGAAGATGGATTATTGGAGCAAATTAATAACTCAAATAAACCTCAAATTATAACTTTGTCTGACGGAAGCTCTGTTTTATTACAACCTAAAAGTAAATTGAGTTACCCTAAAATTTTTACAGGCAATGAGCGAAACGTGTATTTATCAGGAGAAGCTTTTTTCGAAATCAGTAAAAATCCGAAAAAACCATTTTTTGTCCATGCCAATGAAATTGTAACTAAGGTGGTAGGAACAAGTTTCCGAATTAAAGCTTATAACAATGAATCTGATGTAGAAGTTTTAGTAAGAACCGGGAAAGTGAAAGTAAATTCAGAAAAAGCAAATGCTAAATCAAGCCAAAAAGAAATAGTGTTGCTACCTAATCAAGCGCTACGTTTTACCAGAAAAAATCAGACTTTTGATAAAATCACTGATATTACTATGGATAAATCCATTAGTAGTTCGGTAAGAAGTATTGAACAGTTGAGTTTCGAATTTACAGATATTCCCGTAGCTCAAATTTTTAAAACCATAGAACAAGCTTATTCCGTAGAAATAGATTTTCCAAAACAGGAATTACAAAAATGTCATTTAACCACTTCATTAAGTGATCAGCCTTTGCCAGAAAAGTTAAAGATTATTTGTAAAAGTATTGGTAATAATTCGAGTTATACAATGAACGGAAATCAAATTACCATTTTATCTAAAGGATGTAATTAAATGAAAAAATAAATGAAATAAAAATAAAAAGCGTCGATATGCTGCAACACAATCGACGCCTAAAGCTTCACCCTCACTCTGCAAAGTGGGGTTGAAATGTTTCTTAGAATACCCTTAGTTAGTATTAATAAAACAAACCAAAATTATGAAAAAAAACGTAGTTAAACAACGATTACTAATTCGACTCATGAAGATGACATTTTACCAATTTGTAATAGCATTTGTTTTTTCAAGTGTTACCATGGCGAACAGCTTAAACGGACAAGGGAAATTAGATACAAAAGTAACTATTTCTATAACGGATGTAAATTTGAATAAAGCTTTGGCTGAGTTAGGAAAATCAGCCGATGTAAAGTTTTCATACAATTCCAGAATGGTTCCTTTTGACCAAAAAGTTAGTGTCAATGCAGACAATGAAGTCTTATCGACAGTGCTTTCAAGAGTTCTGAATCCACTTAACATTACTTACACTGTTGTTAGTAATCAAATTGTTTTACAAAAAGCAAAATCACAGGAAGAGATGAATGTTTCTTTAGTTGAGCAACAACAAAAAGTAGTTACAGGGGTAGTTGTAGATGCCAGTGGACTTTCTTTACCTGGAGCAAGTGTTCTTGTAAAAGGAACTACTAATAGTACTTCAACTGATATCGATGGAAAGTTTAGTATTCGAGTAGATGATGCAGCTAAAATATTAGTGATTTCTTTTGTCGGTTTTGAAACTACTGAAATTCCAATAGCTAATAAAACTGATTTTAAAATTACTTTAAAAGAATCCTCACAGAGTCTTGAAGAGGTTGTAGTAGTAGGTTATGGAACTCAAAAAAAATCAGATTTAACTGGGGCTATTACCAGAGTTAGCGCAGAAGAGCTAAACAATAGACCAGTAAGTAATGCGATGGAAGCTTTACAAGGTAAAGCTGCTGGTGTAGACATTACAACTAATGAACGACCAGGTCAATTAGGAAGTGTTCGTATTCGTGGACAGCGCTCTCTAAATGCCAGTAGTGAGCCTCTTTATGTGGTGGATGGAGTACCTTTATTTTCTTCCTCTGCTATTGAAACTTTAAACCCTCGTGATATCGAGTCTATCGATGTACTTAAGGATGCTTCGGCTACAGCAATTTATGGTTCTCGTGGAGCAAATGGAGTTATCATTGTAACTACTAAACAAGGTAAAGCTGGTAGATTTACTCTGAATTATTCGGCAACATTGAGTACAACAGATATAGTAGATCGCGCACCTTCAATGAGTGCTACCGACTTTATTCAATTCAAACGTTGGGCACAATATAATGGCAACCCTGCTGCTCCACACCCTAATTCTCCTACTTTAGCTAATGATACTGTTCTTTTTGATAGCGCCTTAGATGGACAGACTACTAGAGACAACGTACTTAAAGGCTGGGAAAGTGGCACATGGGATCCTTCTAAAGTTACTAATACTGATTGGACTAAATTTGTAACGCAAACAGGAATTATGAATGAGCATGTGATTAGTGCTAGTGGAGGTTCTGAAAAAATAAACAGCTATGCTTCATTTGGTTATTTAAGCAATAAAGGAACACAAAGAGGACAAGATTACACTCGTTACACGACTAAATTATCTACAAATATTACCGCTACAGATTGGTTTAAGCTAAATGCGTCATTAAATATTTCCTGGAGTGAACAAGATTTTGGAATGTCAACATTAGGAGGAAGGAGTGGCTCAGTGCCAAATGCTATATACGGAGCAGCTAAATCAGTTTTTAACATAGCTACACCTTACGATGCTAATGGTAATCTGATTATTAACCCAGGAGGAGAAAGCGGTGTTTATACTATTATGAATGAATGGGAAAAAAGTACTCAATTATCTCAAACTATGCGTGCTTTAGGTAACATCTCTGCTACTTTTGACATCGGAAAAATATGGGAGCCCCTTAAAGGACTTAGCTATAAATTTAATTTCGGCCCTGATTTCCGCCATTGGAGAGAAGGAGTTTACATTGACGGTACCTCTTCTCACAGAATCAATTCTAATGGTACTGCAGGAAGAAACTTAGCACGCCTTAGAAATGCTCGTGATTTCTCATGGACTTTAGACAACATGATTACTTACGATCGTACCTTTAACAAACATAAACTAGGAGCTACTTTACTTCAAACAGCATCTTCATGGGATATTGAAAACTCATCTATAAGCGCAAGTAATATTGCTAAACCTTCTTTCTTATGGAATGCTTTAAACGATATAGATGTAACCAATCCAGACAACAGTGTTAGTATCGGATCAGATCTTATCCAGCGTCAGATTACATCATACATGGCTCGTTTTAATTATGGTTTTGACAACCGTTACCTATTAACAGTTTCTGCACGTTGGGATGGTGCTTCTCAATTAGCAGATGGTTATAAATGGGATGTTTTTCCATCAGCCGCTTTAGCTTGGCGTTTAGATCAGGAAGAATTCATGAAAGACATCAATTGGGTTGATAATTTGAAATTCCGTTTAGGTTTTGGTACTGTAGGTAACTCATCTGTTGCTCCCTATTCATCAAAAGGACCAATCAGAAGTATTTTACTTCCTTTTAACGGATTGTCCAATCAAATTGGTTACACAACTAATGAACCTTATTATACAAACAGCTTAATTTCAATGCCTAATCCTACATTAGGATGGGAAAAAACAACCCAATACAATCTTGGAATTGATTTTGGTTTTCTTAAAAACAGAATTAGCGGTACAATTGAACTCTACAGATCATTCACCGATGATTTGTTAATGGAGGTTATTATACCTCCTTTAACAGGTTACCCTAGTACAGTTGCTAATGTTGGTAAAACTAGTAACCGCGGTATTGAAGCTACACTTAACTTTATCCCAGTTCAAACCGAAAGTGGATTTACGTGGGAAACCAATATAAACGGAGCTTGGCAAAAAGACAAAATTGAAGAATTGGCTTATGGAAAAAATGACATGGTTGATAATACTTGGTTTATAGGTCAACAAATCAATGTACGTTACGGCTTTGAAAATCAAGGAATTTGGCAAAATACACCAGAAGATTTAGCCGAAATGGCTAAATGGAACGCTGTTGCTACAGCTGGTAACGCTAATGCTTACCAATTTACCCCAGGTAGTGTCCGCCCTAAAGATCAAAATGGTGATTACCAAATGACTATTGAAGACAGAACAATCATAGGAAATAGTAATCCAAACTGGACAATGGGATGGAATAATACTTTTAACTACAAAGGTTTTGAATTATCAGCTAATATTTATGGACGTATGGGCTATACTGCTTCTTTAGGCGGAGAAGCCTTAACCGGAACTAGTAACCAACGTCAAGTAGACTATTGGACCCCGGATAATCCGAATGCAGAATTTCAAAAACCTGTTTTAGGACAAGCATCTGCGGGCTCTCGTGACCCTTACTCAGGACTTCTTGGATTCACAAAAGCTTCTTTCGTAAAAATTCGTAACATTTCCTTAGGATACAATTTTCCTAAAGAGTTTACCTCTACAATTGGTTTAGCTAATTTGAAAGTTTATGCTCAAGCAGTAAATCCTGGTAGTATTTATCAATCAGTTGACTGGTATGATTTTGATACCAATGCCACTTACTTTAACCGTAGTTTTGTGATGGGAATCGAAGTTGGTTTTTAATACAAACAAGTTATAATATAAAAATATAGCAAAGATGAATAAATTTAAAAATATAGGAATTGGATTTCTAATTCTAACAGGACTAGTTTTTAGCTCCTGCTCAAAAGACTTTCTTGATGAAGAACAAACTAACCGTTATTCAACAGATTATTTTGAAACTGCAGAAGGACTTCAAGCATTAACAGTATCACTTTACGGTAATATTAGGTGGCATTTTGGTTTTGAATGGGCATACGGAATTACGCTTTACGGAACCGATGAGTTTACCAATGCTAATGATTTAACTAATCAAATGTGGAACACTTATGACAGCCGTTTAGCTCCTTTTAGAGCGACTCCTGCATTAGGTGCTGCTAATGGAAATGCAACAGGTCCGGAAGCCCTTTGGGATCAAATGTATTATGGTATAGCTTCAGCAAATACAATTATAGCTAATGCCGAAAAGATTACTAATCTCGACATTAGAAATCGTTGTTTAGCACACGCTTATTTTTTACGTGGTTACAACTATTATCGCCTTACAGCTCAATATGGTGGTGTCGTCTTACAAACAGAACCAGCTAAAGGAATCGTTCGCAACTTTATTCGTTCTACTGATGAACAATGTTGGGAACAGGTGATTTCTGATTTTCGTAATGCCTACAATCTTTTTCAGGGTGAAATTTTCACCTATGGTAAAGGTATAACTTGGACTAAAGCTACCGCAGCACATTTTTTAGCCAAAGCATTATTATTCCGTTCATCTGAGCGAAATGATGCTTGGAACAGTGCTTATAAAGAAACTGATTTAAAAGAGGCTATTGATGCTGCTACTTATACTATCAATGCTCGTGGCCCTTTAACAAGCAACTATATTGATTTATATGGTAACTGGACTGGAGTAGACTCCGCTGCTGAACAACAAAACGAAATCTTAATGGCAGCAGGTCACAATGCTGATGCAAGTACTTCTGGACGTTTTGGAAACCGTACTTACAACTATTTTGCGCCTCAATTTTCAAGTTTTTCAGGAGGTTGGGTTAGACGTGGTGTCTGGATTGGTTCTATGGACTTTCAACGTCTTCGCCCTACCGAATATAGCTATGGTGTTTACGATCACGTAAATGATTCCCGTATGTGGAAAACATTCAAAACCGTTTATGGAGCCAATACTATTGTTGCTCCTAATACTAACGGGGTACAATTAGGAGATCCTGGAATTGTAATGATTTTGAATACTAAAAATGACAATACCTACAATGGATTTACTTTTGGTGCTGCTGTACAAAATCCTAACTGGAGAGACAACAATAGTCGTTTACCTGCATGGACAGTTGGGTCACGTCAAACTGCAACCACTGGATCTTTAACAACTAAAGTTGGTCAATATGCACCTAATTCATTAGTATTGTATCAAAACGGTGTTTATGTAGCTCCTAATTTCAAAAATCAACCTATTTGTAACTTCTATGCTGGTGTAAACAAAGTCGATGACGGATCTCGTCAGGCGGAAAGAGGAGATTCTCGTCGTGATGTAATTATGGCACGTCTGGGAGAAACCTATTTAGTTAGAGCAGAATGTTATGCTCGTTTAGGCCAGTTTAATGAGGCTATGGGTGATATTAATATCATTCGTGCCCGTGCACAATGGAAAAATGGTGAAAACAGATCGTATTACAGAGATGGATCACAAGCATTCGAAACTAATGCTTTAAATACAGGAGCAAATGCAACAAATTACATCAATTCAAATTTGAACATGAATACGTATTATTTATCTAACCCAACACTTCCTGTTACTACATCTGCATCTAATTTACAATTAACTTCATTTCCTGCTAACTTGCCTGCAGAAGATGAAGCTGTAATTGCTAGAGTTGGGGCTTCAAGTAATTACCAGAGAGCTCTACACTTTATCCTTAATGAGCGTACGCGTGAATTATTAGGAGAGTGGCAACGTTGGGAGACATTATCTCGCACAGGTACTTTAATAACACGTACAAGAGCATATAATCCTGAAGCAACTGGAATTACTCCAAACAAACATGAACTTCGTCCAATTCCTCAATCTTTTATTGATGGTCTACTAAACGATGATGGTTCTAATTTGTCTGATGCTCAGAAAAAAGCATGGCAAAATCCAGGATATACAAACTAAGTTTTATTTATCTTCTAAAAGAAGTAATCTAATAAATGAATTGCCCTCAAGTAGTGTAAACTATTTGGGGGCAATTTTTTAGTAATAGTAAAATTATAGTTTTGCTTTTTATAAAATTATAACTCAAAAAAATAAATGTTTTATTTACATTTGTTAATTCCAACCAAAAATTTTATAAAGAATTAAACCAATGAAAAATAAAATTAAACTGAATGTAATTACTCTTGTAATAAGTTTTTTAATGGTCTTGCCCATTTTTGCAAATAATAACAAAGTAGTACATCCAGGCTCAGTCTATTTATTCGCCTATACACCCGAAAATCTATCGGGCAGAACAGGATTGCAATTTGCCTGGAGTGTGGATAGAAAAAAATGGCATTCGGTAGGGCAGAATTATAATTTTTTACTTTCTGATTATGGAAGATGGGGTTCTCAAAAAAAGATGATAGCACCTTATCTGTTTCACGCTGCAGACGGAATTTATCATTGTGTGTGGAGTTTGAATGATAAAGACGGTACTTTTGCTCATGCTGCTTCCAAAGATTTGATTACATGGGGACGACAATCTTATCCGGAGGTTATGCAAAATAACAATTGTCTGAAACCGGTAGTTTCTCAAAGTAACGGAATTTTTACCATATCATGGAAAAGTTCGGCTAATGCCACAAATGGATTATTTGCTGTAACTACAAGCAGTTTTGTAAATTATACTGCTACAAAAACAATTCAGGATTCTGAACGTGTCGATTTAAGAGAAGGGATTGCAATTGGCGGGATTGTTCAAAACGGAACTATAAACAAAGTCACTTGGGAAGTCGTTAATAATTTAATTAAGGCAGAACAATCAGTAGCTTATAAAAATCAATTAAATAGCGAATCAGCAAAAACAGATGAGGTTCGTTTTGCGGGTCTTAAACCAGTAAATGCATCTATTACTGTAGATGTTTCTCAAAGTAAAAAAATAAGCAACCTGCTTAATGGTGTGTTTTTTGAAGATATCAATTACGCTGCAGATGGCGGATTGTATGCGGAGTTGATTCAGAATCGTGATTTTGAATATGCATTGAGTGATAAGGAAGGTCGTGATAAATCATGGAATAGTTCTAAATCCTGGTCTATTGAAGGAAATCAAAATACATTTACGATTGATTCGCTTTCGCCAATTCACGAAAACAATAAGCATTATGCTATTTTGAAAACGGTTGAGGTTGGTAAAGGTTTCAGTAATGAAGGTTTTGACGGCATTGCTTTGAAAGCGGGGGAGAAATATGATTTTTCATTATTTACTCGAAATTTAGCTCCAGCCAATACAAAACTTCTCGTTCGATTAGTAGGTAAAAATGGAGAAAAATATGCGCAAACTACGGTTAATTCGAACAATTGTAATTGGAAAAAATACAAGGCTGTTTTGGTCTCGAATAAAACGGTGATTGATGCAAAATTGGAGATTGTTCCTCAAAATATCGGAAGTATTGCTTTAGATATGATTTCGCTTTTTCCACAAAAAACATTCAAAGGACGTAAAAATGGTTTGCGTGCCGATTTAGCTCAAACTATTGCTGACATTCAGCCAAAATTTATGCGTTTTCCAGGCGGATGTGTGGCTCATGGCGATGGTTTAGGGAATATTTACCATTGGAAAAACACTATCGGTCCATTAGAATCCAGAAAACCACAACGCAATCTTTGGGGGTACCATCAGTCGATGGGATTGGGTTATTTCGAATATTTTCAGTTTTGTGAAGATATGGGAGCTGCACCTTTGCCAGTAGTCGCAGCAGGAGTTCCTTGTCAGAATTCAGGAACAGGCGGAGCAGGGCAACAAGGCGGAATTCCGATGGAGGATATGGACGAATATGTTCAGGATGTGTTGGATTTGATCGAATATGCTAATGGAAGTGTAAATTCAAAATGGGGAAAGAAAAGAGCCGAAGCTGGACATCCAAAACCATTCAATCTTAAATATATTGGAGTAGGAAATGAAGATTTAATTACTGATATTTTTGAAGAACGCTTTACAATGATTTTTAATGTTGTAAAAGCTAAATATCCTGAAATTACCGTTATTGGTACTGTTGGACCATTTTATGAAGGAACAGATTATAATGAAGGTTGGGCAATTGCGGATAAATTGAGTATTCCAATGGTAGACGAACATTATTATGAATCGGTAGGTTGGTTTATCAACAATCAGGATTTTTATGATAAGTACGATCGTTCTAAATCTAAAGTGTATTTAGGAGAGTATGCCGCATTTTTACCGGGACGTCCTAATAATATCGAAACGGCTTTGGCGGAAGCCTTATATTTAACATCAATTGAACGCAATGGCGATGTGGTAAGTATGGCTTCTATTGCGCCAATGCTTGCCAAGGAAGGTCACACACAATGGAATCCGGATATTATTTATTTCAATAATTCGGAAGTGAAACCAACAGTGGGTTATCAGGTTCAAAAAATGTACGGAAATAACGCAGGAGATACTTATTTTTCAAATGATATCAGTATTTCTGATACCAGTGAATCAGTTCGAAAACGTATTGGAGTTTCGGTTGTGCGCGATAGTAAAAGCAATGATTTAATAGTAAAATTGGTTAATATGCTTCCGGTTGCGGTAAATACACAATTGAATTTGAAAAATTTGGGAGTAACAGCTTCGAATGCTAGTCGTACTTTATTAACTGGAGCACCAGATAGTAAAACGGCTTTACCAAAAACAGATACTATTGCAGTAAGTGAGGAGTTTTCAAGCGAACTGCCAGCATATTCATTTTCGCTTATTCGAATCAAAACCAAAAAATAATTAGAAATAAATCAAGGAGAAATTTGTTTTCTATAATCCAAATAAAACCAAAATTATGATATTAAGAAATGTAAAAAACAATCTATGGTCGGTTGTTTTGATTACGTTGAGTACTACTTCTTACAGTCAGTCAGCACAATTGCAATCTTTTCCGTTAACTTCGGTTCGTTTGTTAGAAAGTCCCTTTCAAAAGGCACAGCAAACGGATATGAAATATATTTTAGAGCTCGATGCCGATAGGTTGTTGGCACCTTATTTAAAAGAAGCCGGAATCACGCCTCTAAAGGATAATTATGGCAATTGGGAAAACACTGGATTAGACGGTCACATTGGTGGACATTATCTTTCGGCTTTGTCGGAGATGTATGCCGCAACTGGGAATCAGCAAATAAAAGAACGTTTAGATTATGTGCTGGATTGGCTGGAAAAATGCCAATTAAAAAATGGAGACGGTTATATAGGTGGTGTTCCGGGAAGCAAGGCATTATGGGCTAATATTGCTAAAGGTAAGATTGATGCAGGTGGTTTTTCGTTAAACGGAAAATGGGTGCCTTGGTATAATGTTCACAAGGTTTATGCTGGTCTTGTTGATGCTTACACATTAACGGGTAATGAAAAAGCGAAAAAAATGCTAATTCAATTATCCGATTGGTGCTTGAAATTAGTAGCTAATCTTTCGGATGAGCAAATCCAATTGATGCTAAAAAGTGAGCATGGAGGAATGAACGAAGTTTTTGCTGACGTAGCCGCTATTACAGGTGATAAAAAATATTTGGTTTTGGCTGAAAAATTTTCGCACAAGACCATTTTGAATCCTTTGTTAAAAGATGAAGATAAATTAAACGGTATTCATGCCAATACACAAATTCCAAAAGTAATCGGTTTTATGCGTGTTGCCGAAGTGGGTGGCGATGCCAAATGGGCTGATGCGGCTAACTTTTTTTGGAAAACAGTAGTTGAAAATAGAACCATTTCCATAGGAGGAAATAGTGTGAGAGAACATTTTAATCCTTCGAATGATTTTTCGTCAATGTTAGAATCGAGAGAAGGTCCTGAAACCTGCAACAGTTACAACATGCTTAAGTTGAGTAAGCATTTGTTCCTGGCACATCCTGAGGCTAAATACATGGATTATTACGAACGTACCACTTACAATCATATTTTATCATCGCAGCATCCAGAAGGAGGATTTGTATATTTTACGCCTATTCGTCCGCGTCATTACCGTGTTTATTCGGAATCGCAGGAAGCTTTTTGGTGTTGTGTAGGTTCTGGTTTAGAGAATCATGGAAAATATGGCGAAATGATTTACGCTCATGATGCTACCGATTTGTACGTAAATCTTTTTATTCCTTCCACTTTAGAATGGAAAGAAAAAGGATTGAAGCTGACACAAAATACCAAATTTCCTTTCGAAGAACAATCAGTCTTTACATTGGATTTAAAGAAAGCGCAAAAGTTTGCTGTAAAGTTTAGATATCCTTCCTGGATAACGAACGGAGAAATGAAAATTAAGGTAAATGGCAAAGAAGTAGCAATTGAAAAAGATGCGAATTCTTATGTTTCAATTAATCGAAAATGGAAATCGGGAGATGTAATTTCGGTGGTTTTACCAATGCATAGTACCACCGAACAACTTCCAGATAAGTCATCCTGGGTTTCTTTTGTACATGGACCAATAGTTTTAGCAGCTGTTACTAGTGAGACTGATTTAACAGGTTTAAGAGCTGATGGAAGCCGAATGGGGCATATTGCCAGCGGGCCAATTTATCCAATTGAAGAAGCACCAATGTTGGTTTCAAATTCGATCGATTTAGCGCAGTCTATAACAGTAGTAAAAAACAAACCATTTACGTATTCGATTTCGGATATTACCTATCAGGAGCAATTTAAGAACTTACAATTGGTGCCTTTTTTCCAGATTCATGATGCAAGATATATGTTGTATTGGCCTTATACCACAAAGGAAAAGTTACCAGAATTGCAGGCTGCGATGAAAGAAAGGGAAGAGGCTAAAATGAAATTGGAAGCAGTAACAGTAGATTTGGTTACGGCTGGTGAACAACAACCGGAAAACGATCATAATTTTAAAGGCGAACAAACCGATACCGGAATTTATAAAGAACTTCATTATAGAAATGGAAAAGGTTTTTTTAGCTACGAATTGAAAAACCCAAAACTGGAAGCACGTAAGTTAAGATTTACTTATTTTGGTTCAGACAAAAACAGAAATTTTGATGTGTATTTGAATTCGGTTTTAGTGGCTTCAATAGCATTAGATGGTAAAGAAGGCAATCAGTTTATTGATAAAATAATTGAGATTCCGGCTGATGTTTTAAAATCGAATGCAAAATTACTGGAAGTAAAATTTCAAGCCAAACCGAATTCGTCGATTACTGGTATTTATGAAGTACGCTTGATGAAATAATTGAGAATAATAATTTATAGAAAAAAACCTTCTGGAAACAGGAGTTTTTTTTTGCTATATATTTATTTGGAACACAGATAAAACAGATTTACACAGGTAAAAATTGAAAAATTATTTTTTACCGCAGAGAGCGCAAAGATCTTTATTTAAGAATGCTTCTAAAAGCACAAAGTTCGCAAAGCTAAGTCAATACAAAGCTTTGCGAACTTTGCCTTTTTAAAAGCCAAGAGTAAAAAAAACTTAGTGTTCTCTGCGTTGATTTTTTTATTTTCTTCTTTCCACAGGTTTTTGGATTGGTCCCTTTTACCCTGATCCATAAAAACTATTTCACCAAAACTTATAAAAAACAAAAAACCCGAATATTTCTATTCGGGTTTTGTGGTACCTCCAGGGATCGAACCAGGGACACATGGATTTTCAGTCCATTGCTCTACCATCTGAGCTAAGGTACCGTGCTTGTTGCGGGTGCAAATATAGAACCATTTTTAATATATCCAAAACATTTTTATGAAAAAATCTATTCGTACCTTCGCAACACCAAAAGTCAAAATATGATATTAACTGTTGATGTGGGGAATACCCGAATTAAAGCGGCTGTTTTTGAGGGTGATACCAATTTGGAGAGTTTTGTTTTTGATAAAATCGAGCTTGAAAAAAAGATTAAAAAAATTTTAGAAAAATTTGAAACAATAACTTATTTAGTCGTTTCATCAGTTGGAGATGTCGAAAAACAATCTTTTTTAGCATTTGAAGATGCCGTTAAAGTTCATTTTGTTTCTCATGAAGATATTTTTCCATTTATTAATAATTATGGAACGCCTAAGACTTTAGGAATTGACAGAATGGTGCTGGCTGCTGGAGCTACTTTATTATATCCCAATCAAAACCGATTGGTAATTGATGCCGGAACTTGTATTACCTATGATTTTATTGATGAAAACAATGTATATCAGGGTGGTGCCATTGCGCCAGGATTTAGATTACGCTATGAATCCTTGCATCAGTTTACCGCAAAATTACCGTTGCTGACTTTGGAAAGTCCGGAAAGCTATGTGGGAAAATCAACTTCAGAATCCATACATTCGGGTGTGGTAAACGGATTGGTCTATGAGATTGACGGTTTTATAGATGAATATAAGTCAGATGGTTCAAAAATTATCATAATTTTAACGGGTGGTGATACAGTTTTTTTGGCTAAACGATTAAAAAATACCATATTTGCCAATTCAAATTTCCTTTTGGAGAGTTTGAACCAAACATTTCAATATAAAATCAAAAATGATTAGAAAAATTATATTAAGCCTTTGCTTGCTTTTATCACTAGTATCTTTTGCTCAGGAGGGGACTTCGTCGCCTTATTCTTTTTACGGAATTGGAGATGTAAGATTTAAAGGAACAGTAGAAAGCCGCTCGATGGCTGGAGTTCAGGTGGAACAAGATAGTATTCATTTGAATTTAGATAATCCGGCTAGTTATTCTAATCTAAAATTAACCACTTTTACTGTTGGAGGAACATACAATTCAACCACTTTAAAAAATAGTTCCGCTTCTGAAAAGGCTGAAAGAGTTACATTCGATTATTTGGCTGTAGGCTTGCCTATGGGGAAATTAGGTGTTGCTTTTGGTTTGATTCCTTATTCTTCTGTTGGTTATAAAGTAGAGAGTATTTCTGCTGTAGAAGGTGGGCCAAGTAGTCGTGATTATGCTACTGGCGGAATGAATAAAGCTTTTGTAGGTGCTTCTTATAAAATTGCTCCAAATTTTACTGTGGGTGCTAATGTAGATTATAATTTTGGTCGAATTGAAACCACGAATTTGCAATATATAAACGGAGTAGCTACAGGAAGTCGCGAATTGAATAGAGCAGATTTGTCTGGAGTAAACTTTAATTTTGGTGCAATGTACCAGAGGAAGTTGAATAAAAAATTAAACTTATATACTAGTTTAAGTTATAGATTAGAAAGCAAATTAGCTTCAGATAATACTAGAAATATTGGAGCAGTAACATTTTCTTCTGGATTTGATTTCGCAGTTATACAAGCAGCTGATGAAGAAGTTTTTGAGAAAACCTTGACTTTGCCTAGCGAAATAAAACTTGGATTCGGAATTGGAGAATCTAAAAAATGGTTAGTAGGAGCACAAATTATTTCGGCTAGCCAAGGTGATTTAGCGAATACTTATAATTCAACTAATACACTTCATACTGTGTCTTATGAAAATGCAATGAAATATAGCATTGGAGGATATTTTATCCCTAATTATAATTCGTTTACAAGTTATACTAAAAGAATTGTTTTCAGAGCAGGTATTAAATACGAGCAAACTGGTTTAGTAATGGATTCAGAATCTATAAAAGACAGAGGCGTGAGTCTAGGATTTGGATTGCCGGTTACAGGAAGTTTTTCTAATGTGAATTTAGGTTTCGAATTTGGAAAACGAGGAACAATTTCTAGTGGTTTAATTCAAGAAAATTATGCTAAAATAAGCATAGGGCTTTCGTTAAACGACAAATGGTTTGTGAAGAGAAAGTTTGATTAATAATTGCTCAAGAGTACTAATTTTTATATAGTATCACTTTGTCTATGTTTTTAATAAAAAAAGATAAACTAATTCTAGTAGTCATGGCTTTTGCCGTGACTCTGTTTTTTGGGTGCGAGAGTAATTTTAAAAAAGTACAGCAAATTAATTTTACTGAGTTTACTCCCTCTGGTGATGCAGATAATGTGAATTTAAAATATACTGATTCCGGACTTATAAAAGCCGTTTTGGTAAGTTCTAAAATGCTGGATTACGCAACGGTAGATTTTCCGTTTACTGAATTTCCTAAAGGAATTGATCTTACGGTATATGATAAAAAGGAAAAACAAACCCGAGTAACATCAAATTATGCTATTTCGTATAAGAGTACAAATATCATTGACTTGCAGGGGAAAGTAAAAATTGTTTCGCAGGATGGGCAAATGCTTGAGACCGAACAATTGTATTATGATCAGAAAAATGAATGGTTTTTTACTGAGAAAAAGTTTAAATTAACCGATTTAAAAGGAGCTTCAAACGGTCAGGGAATCGATTTTAGCCGAGATTTTAAAGTAATTAATTCCCAACGAATAACCGGCGAAGTATTAACAGCCGAATAATTATCAATTTCTATATTATGACTTTATTAAAATATACACCTTACGTTTACCTTCTTTTAGCAGCTTTTTTTATTTATGATGCTATCGAAAATTGGAATGTTGAAAACGCAACTCCTATGTTGAGTCTTTTAATGGCAGGTTTGGGAATTTTTATGTTCTTTTTTAGAAAAAGATTTGCAAAAAAAATGCAAGATCGTAGCAAACCTAAATCGTAGTTTATGGAAATTAGTATTATAATTTTATGTCTAATACTAGCTGCATTCTTCTCTGGGATGGAAATAGCATTCATCTCATCTAATAAAATTTATCTTGAAATTGAAAAAAAACAAGATAGTTTTATCTCTAAAATTCTAACCAAGCTTACTGAAAAACCGTCCAAATTTATTGCAGCAATGCTTATTGGTAATAATTTGGCATTAGTTGTTTACGGTTATTTTATGGGAGATTTTTTGATGACTTGGTTGCAATCATTCGATTATCCTTTTTCTCCGGTGTCAACTTTTTTTATACAAACCATACTTTCGACATTTGTGGTTTTGATAACAGCGGAGTTTTTTCCAAAAATTTTCTTTCAGATTTATTCTAATGTTTTAATCAAGTTTTTTGCCATTCCGGCTTATGCTTTTTACCGACTTTTTTATTATGTTTCTACATTTATCATTTGGGTTTCCGATTTTATTCTGAAGAAATTCTTTAGAACCGATGGTGACCAAATTCAATTGTATTTTTCGAAAATAGAATTAGGAAATTACATTACTGAGCAAATGAGTACGGTAGAAGATGATGAGGAAGTAGATTCTGAAATTCAAATTTTTCAAAACGCACTGGAATTTTCAGGTGTAAAAGCCCGAGATATCATGAGTCCCCGCACCGAAATTGTAGCGGTCGATTTGTATGATTCAGTAACTGAACTTAAAGAAATGTTTGTAGAAACAGGCTATTCTAAAATTATGGTTTATGAGAATTCACTGGACGAAATTATCGGTTATGTGCATTCTTTTGATTTGTTTAAAAAACCAAAAAATATTAAATCAGTAGTTATTCCGGTCGAATTTGTTCCTGAAACTATTTACATCAAAGAAGTTTTGGATTTACTGATTAAAAAACGAAAAAGTGTTGCTGTAGTTATAGACGAATATGGAGGAACTTCAGGAATGATTACCATAGAAGATATTGTGGAGGAACTTTTTGGAGAAATTGAAGACGAACACGATTCAGACGAAGAATTAATCGAAAAAGAAGTAGAGCAGAATGTTTATCTTTTCTCGGCTCGTTTTGATGTAGAGTATTTAAATGAAACGTATAAGTTAGAAATTCCAGAGAGTGATTCTTATGGAACTTTAGGCGGTTTTATTGTTGATTTCACAAAAGAAATTCCTCAAAAAGGCGATATAATAGCTATTGGGAACTATCATTTTGTAATCGAAGAAGCAACAAATAAAAAAATTGAATTAGTGAAAATGACCGTAAAAGAGTGATTTTTTTAGAAAAACAAAAAATCTTTTAAAATAAAACGTTACTTGTATTATTATTAACTAGATAATTGTATTTTCGCAAACTGAATATAAAATTAACAACAATAAAAATGGCAGTTTTATCAAAAATTAGACAGCGTTCCGCTTTAATGATTGCAGTTATTGCATTAGCTTTATTTGCATTTATCATTGGCGATTTATTCAAAAGTGGAAGCTTTAGCAGTACTTCAAAAGATGTAGGAAGCATTAACGGAAAAGATATTTCATTTGAAAGCTTTAGACTTAAAGTAAGTGATGTTGAAAAAAGTGGTCAGGGAATCACTTCTACAGCAGCAGCTAATAGAGTTTGGGAACAAGAAGTTTCTGTAGCTTTGTTAAGTGACGAATTTGATAAATTAGGCTTAAGAGTTGGTGAAAAACACATTATAGAAATCTTAAAAGCAGATCAAAATATCGGACAAAATCCAATGTTTTTAAATGCTGCCGGAATGTTTGATCTGGCTAAATTTAAAGAATACTTTAAATCAAATCCAGCACAAGCTGAATATTTGAAACAAAGAGAAAAAGACGCTGAATTAAACGCAAAATACCAAATTTACAGTACTTTGATAAAATCAGCTTCTTACACTACTCAGGCTGAAGGTAAATTGAAATATGAAATGGAAGCAAATAAAGCTAACTTTTCATATGTTGGAGCTTTGTATTCTTCTATCAAAGACAGTGATGTAAAAGTGACTGATGCTGAGATTTTAGAATATATGAAGAAAGACGAAAAAACATATAAAGCAGAAGAATCTCGTGCTATTGAATACGTTTTAATTGAAGACAAACCATCTCCAGCAGATGTAGCTGAGGCTAAAACAAGAATCAACTCATTGTTATCAGGAAGTGTAGTTTACAACCAGGCAACTGGAAAAAACGATACTTTGGCAGGATTTAGAACTACAAACAATGTAATCGAATTTGTAAATTCAAATTCTGACATTCCTTATGATTCTACTTATGTAGCTAAGAAAGATTTACCTGCTGTAGATGCAGATCAATTATTTAATTTGGCTCCAGGTGCAGTTTACGGACCTTATGTTTTTGGTGATTACTACTGTATTTCAAGATCTTTGGGTAAAAAATTAGGAGTAAATGCTAAGGCAAGTCATATTTTAATTAGTTATGAAGGTGCTCAGGTTCCTAACCAAAAAGAAAAAAGAACAAAAGAAGAAGCTAAGGCTAAAGCTGAAGAAATATTAGCTCAGGTTAATGCTAGCCCTGATAGTTTCATGATGTTGGCTTTCCAATATTCTGATGATTCATCTGCTCAACAAGGTGGTGACTTAGGTTATTTTGGTCCAAACCAAATGGTAAAACCTTTTAATGATTTTGTATTCAATAATGGTATTGGAAAAATTGGTTTAGTAGAAACTCCTTTTGGATTCCATATTATTAAAGTTACAGACAAGCAAGACGGAATTCGTTTGGCTACAGTAGCTCAAAAATTAGAAGCTTCAGAAGCTACTTCAGATAGGATCTTTACTCAGGCTACTCAATTTGAAATGAAAGCGGCTGATAACGATTTCAACAAAACAGCTAAAGAAATGAAATTGACTGTAACTCCAGCGGTTTCAGTAAAAGCAATGGATGAGAACTTTGGTGCTTTAGGTAATCAAAGACCTATTGTAAGATGGGCATTTGAGGATGATACAAAAGTAGGTTCAGTTAAACGTTTTGAGGTGGCTAACATTGGTCACGTAATTGCAAAAGTTAAAGATATTGATGATTCTGGATTTGCTCCATTAGATCAGGTAAGACCGTACATTGAAACTAAATTGAAAAAAACTAAAAAAGCAGAAATGCTTAAAGCTAAAATGACAGCTGGTTCTCTTGATGCTATTGCTAAAGCTACTGGAACTAAAGTAGAGCAAGCAGCTAATGTTACTTTAGATAACCCAGTTTTAAATGGTGGAGTAGGTCAAGAGCCAAGAGTTGTAGGAACTGCATTTGCTTTAGCAGCTAACAAAACTTCAGCTCCTATTGAAGGAAATACAGGTGTTTATGTAGTTAAAACAACAAGTGTTGTTAAAGCTCCAGCAATAAAAGATTTTGCTCCTTATGTAGCAAAAATTAAAGCTGGATCTGCAGGAGATGTAAACAGAGTTTTACCAGCTCTTAAAGATATTGCTGATATTAAAGACAACAGAAAACAATTTAACTACTAGTTTTTATACTGTAGATTAATTTTAATTTCATAAAAAAAAACGTCCCGAATTTTCATTCGGGACGTTTTTTTTTATGTCTTTTTTTGATGAAGCAAAAAAGAAAATTATTCCAATATCATATCCTTATAAGGAATGATGGTTTTAAAACCTTTAGAAGAAAAATAAGTAACAGGATTTATTTCGGAAACCACCATAATAAAATCGCCACCCCAGGCACCTAAACTTTTTATTTCGCCTATGAAATCAGAAAACAAATTTTCTTTTACGGTAGGAGTTTCTAAAATAGAACTCATAATGCTTTCATGTTTGGCTATTGCAACAGCCATTGCATTGCTGCTTTTGGCGTGGATGATTTCCTGAGTTAATTTGTCTATTTTCGAAATGTTCTTTTCGGTATCAGTTGTTTTGTTTTTTTGGTAATTGGCAATAGCGGTTTTGCTGCTTTGTTTTTTATTCAAATACACAAAGTAGATGTTGTCGGTAAAATTTGGAGCAAACAGTACAGCCTCTATTTTTGGTTTTCCTTGTTTCAATTGGTAGGTAATAGGAGTATTGTTTTGTGCGCAGGCAATATCGTAACCGCTGCCGCCAAAACTATTATTCAACAAGATAAAAGCATCAATTTCTAACCATTGGGCAATATTATTGATGAGTGTAGAAGAAGTACCTAATCCCCATTTTTTAGGAAAAGTCAATTCGGTAGTGATTTGATAGCCTTTTGTTTCTTCAATAAAATCAGGATTTAAAAGATAGGCTTCGTGCAGAATCTTTAATAAAGTTTTTTTAGTAGTTTCTTCTTCTGTTTCAATTGGGTTTTTAATTTCTGAAAAAGAGAGTGTATCTTCAAACCAAATACTTCCGTCAGCATCAAAGCTTTTCCAGGTAATTTCTGGATGATTTGTTTCTTCGATAATTAAATTTTGACCAAATTTTGTTGGCAATGCAAAAGCCTTAGCGCCGTCTAATACAAGATATTCAGCAGTGATTAATAATTTTCCGTTGCTGTAAAATGTTTTTTTTGTATCCATTTCCAAATTGAATTAGAATTCGTTCTATTATGATTGTTTTCTTAGACTTTCAATAAAGTTTACTACGCCGCTATGAGATACCACATTGTTTTTAAAATGTTTTTGGATAGTATCACGTTCTTCGTTTGTAGCTTCAAATTGGTTTAAAATATTATTCAGGTGCATTTTCATGTGTCCATCCTGAATTCCTGTTGTGGTTAACGAACGCAAAGCAGCAAAATTTTGTGCTAAACCAGCAACGGCAACAATTTCCATCAATTGGCTAGCAGATGGATTTTCGAGCATTTCTAAAGAAAGTTTTACCAAAGGATGTAAACTTGTTAAGCCGCCTACCGTTCCTAATGCTAATGGAACTTCAAGCCAAAAACTGAAAATTCCATTTTCTATTTTGGCATGAGATAAACTGCTGTATTGCCCATTTTTAGCCGCATAAGCATGAACTCCTGCTTCTACAGCTCTAAAGTCATTTCCTGTGGCTAAAATAACAGCATCAATACCGTTCATGATGCCTTTATTGTGTGTTACTGCTCGAAAAGGTTCTACTTCGGCAATTTTTACCGCCTGAACAAAACGCTCCGCAAAAATCTGAGGATTCGGAATGTGTTTTTCTGTCAAATCTTCTATTGGACAAGAAACTTCGGCTCTCACGATACAATTTGGAACATAATTCGAAAGAATGCTCATGATTACTTCGATGTTTTTTTCTTCATCTGAAAAAAGTTCGTAAGCCTGAGCTTCAGTTTTTAAGATATTGGCAAACTGCTCTAAACAAGAGTTGATAAAATTAGCACCCATGCTGTCTTTGGTCTCAAAAGTAGCATGAAGCTGAAAATAATTGGGCAATAACTGGGTTTTGTCTTCTAGTGTGATGTCCAGAATTCCGCCACCGCGTTGTTGCATATTTTTAGTAATATTTTCGGTTTCTGAGAAAAATTTAGTTTTGGTTTCTACAAAGAATAATTCCAGTTTAGAAACATCGCCTTTGAACAGAAAATGAACCTGACCAATTTTTTCAGTATTAATTACCGTGGTTTTAAAACCGCCTCTGCTTGCCCAGAATTTAGCCGATTTAGAAGCTGCAGCAACTACTGAGCTTTCTTCAATCGCCATCGGAATGGTGTAATAGTTGTTGTTAATTAAAAAATTAGGAGAAATACCCAGCGGAATATAGAAATTACTAATAGTGTTTTCTATAAATTCGTCATGTAGTTTTTGAAGTTTTTCGTCACTATTCCAGTATTTTTTCAATAATTGAATGGCATTTTCCGGACTTGAAAAGTAAGTTGTGGCAATCCAGTTTATTTTTTCTTCTTTTGATAGTTTTGAGAATCCTGCTACGGCTTTATTCATTTTCAATAGATTATAATGTAATGAGGCGCAAAGATACGTTTTAGGAGTTTTATTTGCCATTAATTTACTGTCAATAAATGGGATTGTTGTTATTTTATGAGATGTATTTAAATCAATTAAATGTGAAATAATTGCCGTTTTTTTACTAAAATTGAATTCATTTTATTCGAACCCATAGATTATGAATCATAAGCTGCTTTCCTTCGTTTTGTTTTTGTTGAGTATTGTTGTTTTTGGACAACAAAAAATAACTGTCGAATCTATTTATCGGGGAGCTTATCGGACTCAGGATATGGACGAATTGCATTCGTTAAAAAAATCCAATCAATACACCGTTTTGAATTATGATCAGGCAACACAGTCTACGCAGGTTGATTTGTATGATTTTGCTAGTTTGCAAAAGACAGCCACGATTATAGATTCTAAAAATCATAAAGGAATGCCAGCGATTGATGGTTATACCTTTGATTCAGAAGAAAAAAAGCTCTTGTTAGCTTGTAATTCCAGTCCTATTTACCGTCATTCTTTTACTGCGAATTATTATTTGTATGATATTTTGAAAAAGGAACTGACTCCATTATTTGATTTCCAAATTCAGGAACCTACTTTTTCTCCTGATGGAAGCAAGATTGCTTTTGCCAGAGAAAACAATTTATATGTTTACGATATAGCATCGAAAATAACTACTCAGATTACGACTGATGGAAAGAAGAATGCAATTATTAACGGAATTTGCGACTGGGTTTACGAAGAAGAATTTGTTTTTGTTCGTGCTTTTGATTGGTCAAGCGATAGTAAAAAAATAGCTTTCATTCGATTTGATGAATCGGAAGTGCCTGAATTTTCAATGACGGTTTTCAATAAGCAATTGTATCCTGAAGTAGAAACTTTCAAATATCCCAAAGCAGGAGAGAAAAATTCAAAAGTTTCATTAAATATTTATGATGTCGCATCGAAAGATTCCAAAACAGTGGATTTGAGTAACTATTCAGATTTTTACATTGCCAGAATCAAATGGACTAATGATGCCAATATATTATCGGCTCAGGTTTTAAATCGCCATCAAAATAATTTAGACTTGCTTTTTATTGAGGGGAATTCAGCCGTTAAAAAAGTAGTTTTAAACGAAAATAATAAGGCTTATATTGATGTTACCGATAATCTTACTTTTCTAAAAGACAATAGTTTTATTTGGACTAGCGATAAAGATGGCTTTAATCATATTTACTATTATGATAAAACGGGAAAATTAAAGAATCAAGTAACCAAAGGAAATTGGGAGGTGACTAAGTTTTATGGATTAGATGAGAAAACAAATACCGTTTTTTATCAATCCACAGAAAATGGTTCTATTAACAGAGGCATCTACAAGATAGGATTGAAAGGAAATGCTAAAGTAGCTTTATCTAATGAATCAGGGACTAATGAAGCAACTTTTAGTCCTAATTTTGATTATTATATTCGTACGTTTTCCAGTGTAAATCAGCCTACTGCTTATACTTTGAATGAAGTAAAATCAGGGAAAGAGTTAAAAGTGATTGAAAATAATGCTGCTTTGTCTAATTCTTTAAACGCTTACAATTTACCAACAAAAGAATTTTTTGTGCTAAAAACGGATAAAGGAAACGAATTGAATGCCTGGATTATCAAACCAAAAGATTTTGATTCGTCTAAAAAATATCCTGTTTTTATGACGCAATATTCTGGCCCAGGTTCGCAACAAGTGGCTAATCAATGGAATTCTCTGGATGATTATTGGTGTTTAATGCTTTCTCAACAAGGTTACATTGTGGTTTGTGTTGATGGAAGAGGAACAGGATTTAAAGGAGCCGAATTTAAAAAAGTAACGCAATTGCAACTTGGTAAATATGAAGTAGAAGATCAGATTGATGCGGCAAAAGTTATTGGGAATTATCCGTATGTAGACAAATCCAGAATTGGAATTTTTGGTTGGTCTTATGGAGGATTTATGGCTTCGAATTGTATTTTGAAAGGAAATGATATTTTTAAAATGGCTATTGCAGTAGCTCCTGTAACGAATTGGCGTTATTATGATTCAGTTTATACCGAAAGATACATGCAAACACCACAGGAAAATCCAAAAGGATATGATGATAATTCACCAATTAATTTTGCGAGTCAATTAAAAGGAAAATACCTTTTAATTCACGGTAGTGCAGATGATAATGTGCATGTTCAAAATTCGATGGAAATGATGAATGCATTAATTAAAGCCAATAAACAATTTGATTCCCAAATTTATCCGGATTGCAATCATGGGATTTATGGTGGAATGACCCGAATTCAATTGTTTAATAAGATGACTAATTTTATAAAGGAAAATTTATAATTCAAATTAAGAAGTTAGATTTTAGAACTATATTTGGGATATATTTTTAAATTCCCCAAAATAACCTTACTTACAAACAAATTAATATTCCATTTATGAATCAAGAAACTCAAGATAATTTTTTTAAAAGTACCGTTTTAGGACATCCGGCAGGATTATTTGTGTTGTTTTTTACTGAAATGTGGGAACGGTTTTCATTCTACGGAATGAGAGTGTTGTTGATTTTGTTTTTAACCGCTCCAATAACAGGAATCAATGCGGGTTGGGGATGGAATGCTGAAAACGCAGGAGCTTTGTACGGAACTTATGCTTTGTTATTGTATATCACTCCCATTTTTGGAGGAATTATTGCCGATAGATACATTGGATACAGCTGGGCAGTAGTTGTGGGTTCGATTATTATGACGCTTGGACACGTTGCGATGTTTCTGGATACTCCTTTCATGTTGTATTTAGGTTTGGGATTATTAGTAATTGGAACCGGTTTTTTTAAACCGAATATGACTTCGATATTGTCTGAAATGTATAAAAGTTTTCCAGAGAAAAAAGATGGTGCTTACACTATTTTCTACATGGGAGTAAATGCAGGAGCTTTTTTTGGAATGATGCTTTGTGGTTATTTGGCTTCTAATTTAGGTTGGCGCTGGGGATTTGGTTTAGCGGGTGTTTTTATGCTTTTGGGAACTTTACAATTTTGGATGGCAAAACCATTATTCGGGGGTGCTGGCGATGTTCCTTCAAAAGAAAAAAGAGAGGCAGCCATTGAAAAATCAAGACTTTCAAATGATCCTGAAGACAAACCAAATCCTTTTACAACTCTTGATTATGCTTTAATAGTAGTTTCAACAACAATAGGTTTGTTGTATGCTTTTAATGACCCGCTTTCTAAAATTGGCGGAATCAATTTATTTGATTTTAAAGTTCAGGGACTTGACGGTTCTATTTTTATTATCCTTGTTGGGTTAGTACTGTTTTTATTTTTGGTAATTTCTCGTTTGTTGCGCTATACTACTGTGGTGAGAGACCGAATGATTGCTGTAATTGTTTTTGCATTCTTCACTATCTTTTTCTGGATGTCTTTTGAGCAAGGCGCTTCTTCTTTGATTCTTTTTGCAAGAGATAATGTAGATAGAAGTTTAGAAGGAACCTCTTTGACTGTTTTTAATACTATCAATACGTTATTAACCGTAGTTCCTTTAATTATAATTTCATGGGTTTTGTTTTTATTAGCCAAGCAAACCTGGAAAAAGATAACGGTATCTAATATTGTATTAGCCATTACTTTTTTAATTGTCTGGAGGATTTCGATTTGGATGCTGAATAACGAATTTAGCAAAGAAGCTTCTGAGATTGATCCGAGTTGGTTCTCTATTTTGAATTCTTTTTTTATTATTGCTTTGGCATCTTCGGTTTCTAAAATTTGGGATAGTAAATACAATCCGCCTGCTGCAGCTAAATATGGTTTAGGATTAATAATCATGTCTATTGGTTTTGGTTTATTGGCTTATGGTTCTTATGGAGTAACAGAAGGTTTCAAGGTTTCAATGATCTGGTTAGTATTAGCTTATTTGTTTCATACACTTGGAGAATTGTTTTTATCGCCAGTAGGACTTTCTTATGTTTCCAAATTAGTTCCCGCCCGAATGATTGCTTTTATGTTTGGAATGTGGTATTTGGCAATAGCCATTGGAAGTAAATTAGCGGCAGTGCTTGGAGGTCAAATTGAAAATATTACAAATACTTATTCGTTGTCGACTTTCTTTTTGATATTTACTGTAGTTCCTATGTTTGCTGGGATACTGATAATTGTATTAAATCCTCTTATGAAAAAGTTAATGCACGGTGTGAAATAAAATTTAATATTATATTTGTGGTTCATTCGTGAAAAAAAATAAAATGAAAAAAATATATTTAATTGCTGTTTTCTTTATCGGTATTGTTTCGGCTCAGGCTCAAAAAGAAGAATTAAAATGGCATACTGATGTTAAAGAAGCGATGGCAATTGGGACTAAAGAAAATAAGCCTTTGATGCTTTTTTTTACAGGAAGTGACTGGTGCGGATGGTGTATTCGTCTTCAAAAAGAAGTTTTTTTTACACCAGAGTTTATTAAATGGGCAAAAGAAAAAGTGATTTTAGTAGAATTAGATTTTCCTAGAAACGTTCCACAATCATACGAATTGAGAATGCAAAACAAAGGACTGGAACAAGCTTTTCAGGTTCAAGGGTATCCAACAATTTGGTTTGCTAACGCTAAATTTAAAGAGGAAAAACCCGCTTTTGAAGGTTTAGGAAAAACAGGATATGTTCCTGGCGGTTCGGTTGCCTGGTTAGAAGTAGCTAGTTCAATTTTAGGTCAAAAATAGATATAACAACTTTAGTTTAATTTATAGAATCCCTTTTCGGCAGTAGCGTGAAAAGGGATTTTTTGTTTTCTACAACTCCTTTTCCATTGTGGTAATAGTGATTTGTAATTAGAACCATCGGCAATTACTATTTTCGGTTTTAGGTCCAAAAGCATTCGGTCTATATTTATTTTAGGCGATTGCGTTAGCACTACAATATCTGGTTTTATGTTTTTTGGAAAAATACCCAGACTATCCAGAATAAGGATTTTATTTTCTTTAAAATAGGCCGTATGTTGTAACGGTTTTTTATTTTTTATTTGGCTGAAATTTGCCACTAGATAGGAGTGTAGCATTTTGCTCTTTGTGGTAACGCTATCATTACAATAAAGATTGACTTCATTTCCCAAACGTTGAACAATTAATGTGTTTCTCTTTACATTAAAAACAATCCATTCTTCTTGATTTTGTGTTTGCCAATTAGTAATCAATACCGTTAATTGAAAAGTAATAATTGAAATTAAAACCAAGATTAGTCTGTTGAAATACGTTTTTTTGAACCAAATAATTAGTGCAATAATTAAAATATAACTAGAAGTAAGTAAGCTAAAATTAAACGGAATGTCTTTGATGATAAACTGTTCAAAAGAAGCAATGGTATTGATAATTTTGTTGAGTAAAATAATGCTCCATTCTAAAGGTTTGTTTAACCAAAGTGCTGTGAATCCAAAAGCAGCAAACGCCATAACTACAATTCCGATGAACATAATAATACTAACCAACGGAATTACCGCTAAATTAGTAATGAAAAACAATCCTGGAAATTGATGGAAATAGTACAAACTTAAGGGCAAAGTACCTATTTGAGCAGCAAATGAAACCGTTAAAATGTCCCAGCTGTATTTTACAATTTTGTTTTTTGGTTTCCAAAGTTTAGATAAAATAGGTTGAAACCAAACAATAAAAAATACCGCTAAATAACTCAGTTGGAAACCAACATCAAATAGAAAATAAGCCTGAAAAAGCAATATTAATAACATCGATACTAACAAAGTGTGGTAGATATTCACGCTTCTTCGAAGATGTAAACCGATAGCAACAAAAGAAAACATAACGACTGATCGGACGATTGAAGGCGAAAGCCCAGCCAGTAAAGCAAAAAAGACTAAACTGCTTAGTAGAATTGCTAATTTTAAAAATGAACCTTTTCGGGTGTTTGAAATGGGTTTTAATATAAAGTTTAAGAACAAGAAAATAAATCCCACGTGCAAGCCGGAAACCGACAAAATGTGTACGGCTCCAGCATATTGATAATCCTGAATAATTTCGGGAGCAATGTCCTGTTGCTGGCCTAATATCAGTGCTGATGCAACAGCTAAAGCTTTTTTATCGAAATTGGTTTTCTCTAAATTGTGGGTTATTCTTGTTGTGATTTTGGCAGCATAATACCAAATATCTTTTTGTGGTTCAAGACTTCGTTCAATATTTCCCGAATGAACATACAGCTGAGCATAAATTTGTTTTTGTTTGAGATAATTACCGTAATCAAATTGATTTGGATTATCTGGTTTTTTGTTTTTAATCAAAGAACCTTCAATGCGTAAAATTGTTCCCACCTCAATTGGGTTAGGAAAATTATTTTTAGGAAGGTTGAGTAAAATTCGTCCGCTGTAATCTTTTTTGTCGATAGTTTGTACTAAAGCAATATAACGCTGATTGTAATTGGTATTTTTTAATTTTTCCCGAACAATTAATGTAATGGAAACTTCTTTTTCAAAAATACTATTGTCATTACTATAGTTGCTTTTTTCTAATGAATTAGTTTGGACAATTAAACTGCTGATTCCTATTAAAAAAGAAATCGAGTAAGTAAGTATTGCAAGATAAAATGGAGTCTTTTGAGTTTTTTTCGTCCAAAAAAATAAAACAATTAGTGATGTTAACAAAACCAGAAGAAGTCCAAAAACTAGATTTGGATTAGGATGAAAATAGAAAGCAGTTAGAATTCCTAGTAGGAAGCCTAAAGTGATTCTTGCCAAAGGAAATTCGAGTACTTTCATTATTCTAAAGTACGAATTTTCTATAGTATTTTATGCTTTATGGTAAAATTCTATTGATTTGTGCCAAATTTCTTTCGTAATAGGATTCTTTCGTAGAAGAGATAATCACGCCTCTAGAAGTCGAAGAATGAATAAATTCTACTTCGTCGTTTTTGGTTTTAGTTACAATTCCAACGTGGTTAATCTTACTGCGATTGTTAGTTTTAAAAAAGATAAGGTCTCCTTTTTGCGCTTTCGAAATATTTTTGCCTAAATCTATTCCCACTTTAGCCTGATCGGCTGAACTTCTAGGGAGTTTGATATCGTATTGACTGAAGGTGTTGAAAACCAATCCTGAACAATCAAAACCAGATTTAGTAGTTCCGGCATATTTGTATGGAGCACCTAGATTTTTAGATGCAGATTCGATTATTTGTTCGGCAAGTTTATTGCTTCGGCTTGTTGAAACTGATGTAGATTTACAAGAAGTAAAAATCAATGCAATCAGGATTAGGAAAAGTAACGGTTTTAAAAATTTTATTCTACGCATTCAAATCGGCAATAATTAATTGAGCTGTTTTTTTACTAGCACCATTTCCACCTAATTTTTGTTCTAAAGTGTCGTATTTAGCCAAAAGTTTTTTGCGATATTCTGGATCTAGTATTTTATTTAACTCCTTTTTTATGTTTTTAGTATTGCAATCTTCCTGAATTAATTCGGTTACCACTTCTTCATCCATAATTAAATTGACTAATGAGATGTATTTCAGGGTAATAATACGTTTTGCAATTTGGTACGAAATCCAGCTTCCTTTATAACAAACTACTTCTGGAACTTTAAAAAGTGCGGTTTCTAAGGTAGCAGTTCCCGAAGTCACTAAGGCTGCGTGGGCAATTTTCAATAAATCATAAGTTTTGTTAGAAATGAATTTGATGTTCTTTTTGGTAATAAAATTTTCGTAAAAAGAAAATTCCTGACTTGGAGCGCCGGCAATTACAAACTGATAATCTGGGAAATCATCTACTACGCTAAGCATTACCGAAAGCATTTTAGTAATTTCTTGCTTTCTGCTTCCAGGAAGTAAAGCAATAATTGGTTTTTCGTTTAAATTATTTTCGGCTTTAAAAGTCGCAGCTTCAATTGGTTTTTGATTCTGAATCGCATCAATAAGCGGATGTCCCACAAATTCCACTGGATAATGATGTTTGTCTTCGTAGAAGTTTTTTTCGAAAGGCAAAATCACATACATTTTGTCTACATCTCTTTTAATCGCATTTATTCTGTTTTCTTTCCAAGCCCAAATTTGTGGCGAAATGTAATAATGCGTTTTGATTCCAATTTCTTTAGCCCATTTTGCAATACGCATATTAAAACCAGGGTAATCAATAAAAATAATCACATCAGGTTGAAACTGAAGAATATCTTCTTTGCAAATTTTAATATTGCCTAAGATAGTTTTTAAGTTAAAGAGCACTTCTACAAACCCCATAAAAGCTAATTCTCGGTAATGTTTGACCAAAGTGCCGCCTACAGCCTGCATTAAATCGCCACCCCAAAAACGGATTTCAGCATTGGAATCTTGTTCCAAAAGTGATTTCATTAAATTAGAACCATGTAAGTCACCTGATGCCTCTCCGGCTATAATGTAGTATTTCATTGTATGCTGCTAGTTTAAATCAGTAACCAAAATTAACCATTCCATCTTGAGGAATCAAGTAAAGCGACTTTTTTAAGTTTTAATTATTCGTTCCAATTCCAGGTATTGAGTTGTTGCGTGGCATGATAAGCCGTTAAATCAAATTGAACTGGAACAATAGAAATGTAGCCATTATTCAACGCCCATTCGTCAGTGTCTTCACCTTGATCCTGGTTTATAAAATCTCCGGATAACCAATAATAATCGCGGCCTTGTGGTGTTTTTCTTTTATGAAATTTTTCTTGCCAGAATGCTTTCGCCTGACGACAAATTTTAATTCCTTTGATTTCTTCCTTTTTCAATTTTGGAAAATTAACATTCAAAATCACATCTTTTGGGAGTGTGTTTTGTAATGCTTCTAAAGTTATTTTTTTGATGAAAGGTTTGATTTCTTCAAAATTGGCATTCCAGTCAAAATCTAAAAGCGAAAAACCAATAGCAGGAATTCCTTCAATTCCAGCTTCAATAGCGGCGCTCATGGTTCCCGAATAAATAACGTTTATCGAAGAATTTGAACCGTGATTGACACCTGAAACACATAAATCAGGTTTTCTTTTCAGGACTTCGTTAACTGCTATTTTTACACAATCAGAAGGTGTTCCTGAGCAACTATAAATTGTAATTGGATCATTTTCCAACGAAATCTTATTCAAATATAAAGTTTCATTTGTGGTAATGGCATGCCCCATTCCGCTTTGTGGTTTGTCGGGAGCGACTACTACAATTTCTCCAATTTCGGACATAACAGCAATTAAAGCATTGATTCCCGGAGCTGTAACACCGTCATCATTAGTAATTAGAATTAAGGGTTTCTTTTTATTCATCTGTTGAAAAGCTGTTTTTTTTATATGGAAGATTATCGAAAAATCGATATTTGTAACAAAGTAAACAATTTTATTTTGTTGTTTGATTATTGGTATTAAGAAAAAAACAATTTTATATCTTTAACAAAAAATTATAGAGGCCTTATTATTGTTGGCTTGGTTTTTACCTTAACTTAGTTTAAAAATTTGGATGAATACTATTATTAGTCTTATGAAGAGAAATTATAAATTACTTATTGCTGTTGCTGTTCTGTCAGTGACACTTTTTGCTTTTAAAATAAAATCGGCCTCCGAAGCTGATCCAGATAAAGATAAATTACTTTTAGAATTATTGACTTTTGTTATCGAAAAAGGACATTATGATCCTGCAGCTATTGATGATGCTTTTTCTAAAGGGGTTTATAAGGATTATATTCAGGCATTAGATCCATCAAAACGATTCTTTTTACAATCGGATATTGATGAATTTTCGAAGTACGAATTACAACTTGATGATGAGTTAATCAATAAAGATTTAACATTCTTTACATTGACTTATGATCGTTTGATGTCCAGAATGAAAGAGAGTCAGGGTTTTTATAAAGAGATCTTAAAAACTCCTTTTGATTACACTGTTGACGAAAGTTTTAATACGGATTACGAGAAAGCGCCTTACGCTAAAACGGATGCAGAATTAAAAGAGCGCTGGAGAAAACAATTGAAATTAAGTACGCTTTCGTCATTGACGGATCGCTTAAAATTGCAGGAAAATAAAGGAAAACTTTCTAAAGATGAAACTGCTGCTCTTTCTAATCCTTTAGCAAATCCAGATGATCATGCTGCTGCTGAAAAACCAAAAAAAGAAGTTTCGGCTGCTGATAGTAAACCTAAATCTTTTGAAGAATTAGAGAAAGAAACTCGTGAAACTACTACTAAATCTTTGGATGAGTATTTTGGTTTTATGAAAGATTTAGATCGTAATGATTGGTTTTCAGTTTACATTAATTCTATTACTGCTCGTTTTGATCCACACACCAACTATTTTGCTCCAGAGGAAAAAGAACGTTTTGATGTAAGTATCAGTGGGACATTAGAAGGAATTGGTGCTCGTTTACAAAAGAAAAATGATTACACTGAGATTTCTGAGTTAATTTCTGGTGGACCAGCATGGAGAGGTAAGCAACTGGAAGCGGGTGATGTTGTAATGAAAGTAGCGCAAGGTGATGGACAGCCAGTGGACGTAGTAGGAATGCGTCTGGATGATGTTGTTAAAAAAATTAAAGGTCCAAAAGGAACTGAAGTACGTTTGACTATCAAAAAAGTAGATGGAACTATTAAAGTAATTTCAATTATTAGAGATATTGTTGAAATTGAAGAAACGTATGCAAAATCAAGTATCGTTAACAAAAACGGATTAAAATACGGAGTGATTTATTTGCCTAAATTCTACATCAACTTTGAAAATAAAGATGGTAGAGATGCAGGAAAAGATATTGCTACAGAAGTAGAAAGATTAAAACAATCTAACGTTGATGGTATTGTTTTAGATGTTCGTGATGATGGTGGTGGATCTTTATCTACTGTGGTTGATATTGCAGGATTATTTATTGAGCAAGGTCCAATTGTTCAAATTAAATCGGCAGGTAGAAAGAAAGAAGTATTGTATGACAGAGATAAAAAAATAGAGTGGGACGGACCTTTAGTAATTATGGTCAACAGTTTCTCTGCATCAGCTTCCGAAATTTTAGCGGCTGCAATTCAGGATTACAAACGTGGAGTAATCATTGGTAGTAAACAAACGTATGGTAAAGGAACGGTTCAAAATGTAATTGATTTGAATCAGTTTGTACGTAGTAATGAAGTTGGTGACTTAGGAGCGCTTAAAACAACTACTCAAAAGTTTTATAGAATCAATGGTGGTTCTACTCAATTAGAAGGTGTAAGTAGTGATGTAGTGATGCCAGATCGTTATTCTTACTTGAAAATGGGAGAACGTGATGTTGAAAATGCAATGCCTTGGGATAAAATTGATCCGGCAGATTATACTGTTTGGAAAAACAATGCTAATTTCAGTAAAGCCATTTTGCACAGTAAAGAACGTATTGCAGCCAATCCACAGTTTAAATTGATTGAGGAAAATGCAAAATGGATTGATACAAGAAGTGAAGAAAATGAATACAGTTTAAATATTGACAAATTCAGAAAAGCTCAAAATGCAATTGAAGAAAAAGCTAAAAAATTCAAACCTATTTTTGATTACAAAAATGATTTGAAATTTACTTCATTGCCTTATGAAACGGAGCAAATGAGTAAAGACAATATTTTAAAAGAAAAACGTGATCGTTGGCACGAAAGTTTAGCTAAAGACATTTATGTTGAAGAAGCATTGAATGTTTTAGATGATTTGCAAACTAAAGTTAACTTGAAAAAAGCACCAGTTTCAGTTAATAAATCGAAAAAAGAAAAATTAGTTAAAACGTATTAAATAAAATAATAATAAAGAATTCGCTCTGGAAATTAGTCTAATTTTCAGAGCGTTTTTTGTTTAAATAGAATAACATGAATTTGAAGCTTATTTCTGGAATAATGATTTTTGGTTTTTCTCTTTTGGCTTTTCAGCAAATTGAGAAACAGCCTGTCGCAAAAAGTCTCAATTCAAATAAAGTAAATTCCGCTACATCAGTTCAGGCAAATCGGGATTTGAATTTTTATTTGCCTACATCGACTACTTCACAAATTGTAAAACATGCATATTATACCTTGTCTTATAATGAGAAAGCAGAGCAAGCAGAATGGGTAGCTTATGAATTGAAGAAAAGTTATGTAAAGAATAGTAATTTTAAACGTCCCTATTTTATAGAAGATCCAAAGGTTACAACCCAATCAGCAGATTGGAGAAATTATAAAAAATCAGGTTATGATAAAGGGCATTTGTGTCCCGCTGCCGATATGGAATTTAATATTAATGCCTATAATGATACTTTTTTCACATCAAATATAAGTCCTCAAAATCATGAATTTAATAGCGGTATTTGGAACCGATTGGAACAAAAAATTCGCTTTTGGGCAGTTAAAAACGATGGCTTAATTGTGGTTACAGGTGGTGTTTTAAAAGGAAAATTGAAATCTATCGGAACAGAAGAAGTGCTAGTTCCACAATATTTTTATAAAATAGCATTGAGTCCTTCCCAAGGGAATTATAAAATGATTGCTTTTTTAGTTCCCAATGAAAAAAGCAGTAAGTCTATTTTTGATTATGTAGTTTCAGTTGACAAAATAGAATCAATTACTGGAATTGATTTCTTTCCTAAACTAGATGATAAGTTAGAAAATAGGTTAGAGAAAAGTGTTGATATTAGTTCCTGGCTTGGAAAGTAATATTTTTTAAACCAGAAATTTTACCATTCGTTTACTTTGTTTGCATCCATTTTAAGGAATATAAAAAGCAAAATAGTAAATCCCCATAAACCAGAACCTCCATAAGAAAAGAAAGGTAATGGTACTCCAATTGTTGGAAAAATTCCAATAACCATGGCAATATTTACAAAGAAATGAATGAATAATATGGCTGCAGTACAATAGCCATAGACTCTGCTAAATTTGGTTTTTTGCCTTTCAGCTAAATAAATAATTCTTAGTATCAAAACAACAAACAATAGAATCACTACTAATGAACCTACAAAACCCCATTCTTCACCTACAGTGGTAAAGATGTAATCAGTATGTTGTTCAGGAACGAAACCTCCTTTAGTTTGTGTACCTTCTAGGAAACCTTTTCCAAACAAACCTCCAGAACCAATAGCAATTTCAGATTGATTGGTGTTGTATCCAATTCCCTTTAAATCGACTGTTTTACCTAATAAAATATTAAAACGGTCTCTATGATGTTGTTTAAATACATTATCGAATACATAATCAACAGATAATACAAAACCTGATATTAAAACTAATATTATACTGCTGGCTACAATATTTCTATCGGCTAACCGGGATTTAAAATACACAATGATGATCGCTAATAAAGCAATCAAAATAACATATTGGGGTTCTAGAATTAGTGTTAATACGAAAAGTAAAATGGCAATAAATCCTGTCCAAATGTACCAGGCAGGCAATCCTTCTCTATATAAAACCATGATAAGAAAGCAGTAAATTAACGCACTTCCTGGGTCATGAAAAACAATAAGTAAAATAGGAAGTCCCAATATACTAAGTACTTGTAGTTGTCTATTGGTGTCTTTTAAGTTTATTTGGGAGTCGCTTAAATATTTGGCCAATGCCAATGCTGTGGCGGATTTAACAAACTCAGAGGGCTGGATACCAAAAGAACCGAAAGAATACCAGTTGGCTTGTCCTTTAATCGTTTTTCCTAATACAAACAAACCGGCTAATGAAACTAAACCTATAATGTAAATTACGCTGGCATATTTTTCATAAAGCTTACCATCAACAAATAGTAAAACAAAAATCAAAGGAATAGTCAGAATGATAAATACCAATTGTTTATTTGATGTTTCTTCCATAGAAGCCAATGATGATGAATAGATGTTTAACCATCCCATTATCACTAAAAGGCTATATATGATGATACATATCCAGTCAATATTTTTCTTTACACTTTGATTTTTCATTTGTAGAAGAATCTCTTAATTAGTTTTTTTTGTGGTATCTATTACCGAATTTGTTTTAACCTCGTTGTATTTTCGGATGGAATCTTTTGGAGTACTTTCTATCGCACTAGCTTCATTCATACCGCCTAGTTTTGCGTATTGGTCTTTTAAACTAATTCCAAGAACACGTTTTTCTAAATCTACTCTGGTGATTTTTTTTCGCAGGTATTTTTCAATCATTAAACTGGCAATTGGCCCTGCTATTCTAGATCCAAATCCTCCGTTTTCGACCATAATAGCAATTGCAATTTTTGGATTGTCTTTTGGTGCAAAAGCAACAAAAATGGAGTGATCCGCTAGCTGGACTCTTTTGCCTCCAATTTTAGCAAAGTTCTCAGCAGTTCCAGTTTTTCCACAAATATCAATTCCATCTACCCGCAATGAACTTGCCGTTCCAAAATTATAAACATCAAATAATCCTTGAATAACAGGTTTGAAATATTTCTTGTCAATAGATGTTGTATGTTTTTCTTTGAATTTTGGATCAATTTTTTCACCCTTAATTTTTTTAATAATGTGAGGCGTGTAATAATATCCTTCATTGGCTACAGTAGCCATCATGTTTGCTAATTGTATTGGAGTCATTAAAACTTCTCCTTGTCCAATAGAATTAGAAATAATAGTTTTTCCACTATAATGCCAATCAGGGTATATTTTTTTATACAATTTAGAAGTTGGAACATTACCTCTTTTACCTGTAGGTAAATCATAGCCCATAAATTGTCCAAGTCCGAAGCTTTTAACATGATTGCTCCAGACATCAACTGCGTAAGGGGCACTAGAATATTTACCAATTATCCTCAAATATACATTAGCAAAATAAGTGTTACATGAATTGTAAATTCCATTATTCAATTGATGGGGGCCAAAACCATGACACCTCATAAATCTACCAGGGGCATAACTAAATCCATGATGACACATGAAACTTGTGTGTTCATTGATAACATTTTCCTGAAGTCCAACCAATCCTGTTAATATTTTAAAAGGAGACCCTGGTGGATATTCGGCTAATAAACTTCTATCGTATAATGGATTTGCAATGGAATCACGATATAATAACGTATAGTTTTTAGAACGTTGTCTTCCCACTAAAATGGCTGGATCATAAGATGGAGCAGTAACTAAAGCAAGAATTTCTCCTGTTTTAGGTTCAATGGCTACAATTCCACCTCTTTTATTAATCATTAATTGCTCGCCATAACGTTGAATTTCAGCATCAATAGTTAGATTGATATCTTCTCCTTGTACGGCAATGGTGTCATATTTTCCTTCTTTATAAGAACCGATAAGACGGTTGTACTTGTCTTTTTGAAAATATTTAACACCTTTTATTCCTCTTAAAATATCTTCGTAATATTCTTCAACACCTTGTTTCCCTATCAAATCGCCACTTTTATAATACGGCTGTTTTTCAATAGTTTTTTCATTTACCTGAGTGATAAATCCAAAAATATTGGCACCAAAATCTACTTCGTAATCACGAAGCGAACGTTTTTGGAAATAGAAACCTTCAAATTTTCTGATTTTTTCCTGAAAAGCAGCAAATTCACTTTTGTTTAATTGTGGTAAAAAAACAGAAGGTAGTCGAGGGCTGTAGATTTTTGCTTTGGCTATTTTTTCTAAAAATTCTTCTTTGGTAACATCTAATAGTTGGCAAAATTCTAAGGTATCTAGGTTTTTTATTTCCCTTGGAATCACCATGATGTCATAAGAAGCCTGATTAGCAACCAGGAGTTTCCCGTTTCTATCGTAAATGTAGCCTCGTTCTGGATATTCATATTGTATTTTAATAGCATTATTTTCCGATTTTAATTTGAAAGTATCGTTGATTACCTGCAAATAAAAAATCCGAATTAGTAGCAAAGACGCTGCAACGATAATAATAGAAGGCAGCAGAAGTTTTCTCATCGTTTGTTTGGCTTAATAAGGTATATTATTATAATACAACTAATGATTGTGAATACGGTACTTAATAAGGTTCTAATTAAAATATCTAATATAAAACTAACCTGGAAGGCTTCTAATATAAACATCGTAAAATGATGAATTACCACTGCAAGAAGGATGAATGAAAACCTTTCAGGGGTTAGTGCTTCGTTTAATTTGATGGTTTGGTATTCATAACTGACCCCAAATGCAAATTTAAAAAGATAAGGTCGGTAATAAGCTAAGATTACACAAGCTGTGGCATGAATTCCACCCGAATTACAGAATAAATCCATTATTATTCCAAGTAAAAAACTACTGAATAATAATCCTGATTTGTTAGAGTTTACCGGATATAAAATAATAAAAAGCATATAAGGCAATGGCATTATAAAACCTAAAAAAGTCATGTTGTTAAATATGACAATTTGAACGGCTAATAATAAAATAAACCTTAAAATATTGACTAACAAAGTGCTATTCATCTTTTTTGCTCGTTTTTTCTAAATTACTAACTTCATCTCTGTCTTTACTTTTAATGATGTATACGTGACCCAGATTAGTCATATCATTAAATAATTTGACATCTATAACATAATAGTTAGTTTCTTCTTCATAGTAATATTTATCAATAGTACCAATGTTAATGTTCTCAGGAAAAATAACTGATTGTCCTCCAGTTACAATTGTATCTCCTTTTCTAATAGATGCTAATCTAGGGACATCTACTAATTGTACAAAACCAGTGCTTTTACCATTCCAACTTAATGAACCAAAATGATTTGATTTTTTAACCTTGGCATTTATTCGGGATTTAAGGTTTAGTATGCTAATTACGGTAGAGTAATTAGGAGAGGTGCGATCTATGATTCCCACAATCCCTAAACTGTTGATAACACCCATGTCAGCCTTAACTCCTTCTTTTGAACCTGAATTCAATGTTAGAAAGTTTTCAAGAGTATTGTAACTGTTGTGAATTACTTTTGAAACTACTATATCTTCAGGAGCTACACCTTTAAGATTTTCTGGTTTTTTTATAGTTGTAGTATCTTTAGTATTGAAAATAATGCTTTTAAGTCGGGCGTTTTCAAGTGCCAAAGCATCATTTTCAGTTTTAAGATTTAAATATTCGGTTACGTTATTTATTTTTTCATAGACGCCACCAGTCAGGAAATTAGCCGAACTGATGACTCTACTTTTATGGTAAGAATGAGACTGTATCGTAAGCAAAAGCGAAACGCATAATAACAGCAAAAACAGTAATCGATTACTGTTTTTGAATAAAAAGTTAAATATTTGCTGCATTCTCTTATTTGGTTATTAATTTCAGGATATGCTAATGTGTTTATAATATAAATACATTTTCCAGAAAACAGTTTATTTTATTAAGATGCTCTTAAATTTTCCAATGTTTTTCAGTGCCATTCCAGTTCCTCTAACTACAGCTCTTAACGGATCTTCTGCAATGTAAACAGGTAAATCTGTTTTTTGAGAAATACGTTTGTCTAAACCTCTAAGCATAGATCCTCCACCTGCAAGGTAGATTCCTGTGTTGTAGATATCGGCAGCTAATTCTGGAGGAGTTTGAGACAAAGTTTCCATTACAGCGTCTTCAATTCGTTGGATTGATTTGTCTAAAGCTTTGGCAATTTCTCTATAAGAAACATCCACTTGTTTTGGTTTTCCAGTTAACAAATCTCTACCTTGTACAGACATATCTTCTGGAGGAGTTTCTAAATCTTCAATGGCAGCACCAATTTGGATTTTTATTTTCTCAGCAGTACTTTCTCCAACAAATAAGTTGTGTTGCGTACGCATATAGTAAACAATATCATTTGTGAAAACGTCACCGGCAATTTTTACTGATTTATCACATACAATTCCACCTAAAGCAATTACAGCAATTTCAGTTGTACCACCTCCGATGTCAACAATCATGTTTCCTTTTGGTTGCATGATGTCGATTCCAATACCAATTGCAGCTGCCATTGGCTCATGAATTAAGTAAACTTCTTTTCCGTTTACTCTTTCACAAGATTCTTTTACAGCTCTCATCTCTACTTCAGTAATTCCAGAAGGGATACAAACCACCATTCTTAAAGCAGGAGTAAACATTCTCTTTTTTAATGCAGGAATACTGTTGATAAACATTTTTATCATTTGTTCTGATGCATCAAAATCAGCAATTACACCGTCCTTTAAAGGCCTTATGGTTTTAATGTTTTCATGCGTTTTACCTTGCATTAGGTTTGCCTCTTTTCCCACGGCAATAATTTTTCCCGTTATTCGGTTTCTGGCAACTATTGAAGGGCTGTCAATGACAACTTTATCATTATGTATGATTAGTGTATTAGCGGTACCAAGATCTATCGCAATATCCTCGGTCATGAAATCAAAAAATCCCATACGATTTTTAGGGGTTTAAAAGTTAAAAATTAGGAGCGTACAAAGTTAGTCAAATTAATGTTTAAAATGACGTGTCCCAGTAAATACCATTGCCAAATTATTTTCGTTACAGTAGTCGATACTCAATTGATCTTTGATCGATCCTCCTGGTTGAATTACGGCAGTAATTCCAGCTTCTTTTGCAAGAGCTACACAGTCAGGGAAAGGGAAAAAAGCGTCGCTAGCCATAGATGCTCCGGTTAAATCAAATCCAAAGTGTTTTGCTTTTTCAACTGCTTGTTGTAGTGCATCTACTCTTGATGTTTGACCTGTTCCAGATGAAATCAAGGTTCCGTTTTTAGCGAAAACAATTGTGTTTGATTTGGTGTTTTTACAAATTTTAGAAGCAAAAATTAAATCTTCAATTTCCTGTTCTGTTGGACTTGTAGTTGTAACGGTAGTTAAATCTTTTTTATTGTCTGTAATGTTGTTTCTTTCTTGAATTAACAATCCGTTTAGACAAGTACGAACTTGTTTTTGCGGTAACTCAACATTATTTTGAACTAAAATAATTCTGTTCTTTTTTTCTTGTAAAATAGTAGCAGCTTCTGCATCATATTCTGGAGCAATTACTACTTCGCAGAATAATTTATTGATTTCAGTTGCTGTAGCTACATCAATTTTAGTATTAGAAATTAATACTCCTCCAAAAGCTGAAGTTGGGTCGCAAGCCAATGCTGCTAAATAAGCTTCGCTGATTGTTTCTCTAGAAGCTAATCCGCAAGCGTTGTTGTGTTTTAATATAGCAAATGTTGGTCCGTCAGTTTTGAATTCGTTAATCAAATTCACTGCAGCATCAACATCTAATAAATTATTGTATGATAATTCTTTTCCGTGTAATTTTTGGAACATGGCGTCAAAATCTCCAAAGAAAAATCCTTTTTGGTGTGGGTTTTCTCCGTAACGTAATATTTGACCATCAGCAATACTTGCTTTGTAGATAGTTTCGTCAGTATTAAAATAGCTAAAAATAGCACCGTCGTAATGAGAAGATACGTGGAATGCTTTTGTAGCTAATAATTTTCTGTCTTCAAGAGTTGTTGCTCCATTTTGTTTTGTAATCATATCTAAGAACAAGCTGTACTCGTTCATTGAAGCTACAATTACAGTGTCTTTGAAGTTTTTTGCAGCAGCACGAATTAATGAAATTCCACCAATATCAATTTTTTCAATAATATCAGCTTCACTAGCTCCCGAAGCAACTGTTTTTTCGAATGGATATAAATCAACTATAACTAAATCAATTTGTGGAATGTTGAATTCTTCCATTTGTTGCACATCACTTGCATTGTCTTGACGGTTTAAAATTCCACCAAAAACTTTTGGGTGTAATGTTTTTACTCTTCCTCCAAGGATGGATGGGTAAGAAGTAACTTCTTCAACTGGTACTACAGGAATGCCTAAATTTTTTATAAAGTCTTCTGTTCCTCCTGTTGAATAAAGGGTAACATTTTGACTGTGTAATAATTTAACAATAGGCTCAAGACCTTCTTTCGAAAAAACCGAAATTAATGCAGATTGAATTGTTTTAGATGTGCTCATGTATAGTTTTAATTATAAAATGCAAAAATAGTTTTTTAATGTGAAAATTAGCTATCTAGAAATGAGATAATTTAGAATTAATTAACTTTTTTTTTATCTGAATAAAATAGCCTTATTTTATTGTGTTAAAAGGGTTTTATATTAGGATTTTGAATAATATTTGTAGAATTTTACCTTATTAAAAATAGTTTTTTATGTTGTTATATCTCCGATTGTTGAAAGAAAGTTTTGCTTTTGCCATCAATGCACTACGAAATAATAAATTAAGGACCTTGCTTTCTCTGCTAGGAGTAACAATTGGAATCTTTTCTATCATTGCTGTATTAGCAGCGGTGGACTCATTGGATAGAAAAATCACAAATGACTTAAGTGGTTTAGATAAGAACACAATTTACCTGATGAAGTTTTCTTTTGGTCCATCGGATATTCCAAAATGGAAAAGAGAACAGTTTCCTAATGTTAAATATGACGAATATGTTTATCTAAAAGGAACGATGAACAATACGGATCAATTGGGATACCAAATTTTTACCCAATCAGAAACTATTAAATACGATTCGAAGGTGGTGAGCGATGTGAATATTGTTCCTGTTTCGGCTGAGTTCTCCGAAATTGAAGCGCTGGATTTTGAAAGAGGACGATTTTATAATGAATCGGAAGCCAATTCGGGAGCGAAAGTTATTGTGATTGGAAACGAAATTGCAACTTCTTTGTTTGATGGTGCTGATCCTTTGGGAAAAGATGTGAGATTGTATGGGCAGCGTTTTACGGTGATAGGTGTATTGACTAAAAAAGGAGCGGGGCTTTTTGGAGATAGTAATGACTCTTCTGTTTATATTCCGGTTAATTTTATCCGACAAAAATTTGGGGATAACAATACTTCCTTAACTAATGTTATTGTTTTTAAACCTGTAAGTGGCGTAGACATGGACGAATACAAGGCTGAAATTTCGCAAAAATTAAGAGCCTATCGCGGAATCAAAGCGGGAGAAATTGATAATTTCTTTATTAATGTTTTTTCTGGTTTTACTGATTTTATCGATGGGATTATTGGTAGTATGAAATTAGGAGGCTGGGTGATAAGTGGTTTTTCTCTTTTGGTGGGTGGTTTCGGGATTGCAAATATTATGTTCGTTTCTGTAAAAGAACGTACGCACTTAATTGGGATTCAAAAATCATTAGGAGCTAAAAATAGATTTATCTTGTTTCAGTTTTTATTCGAAGCTATTATTTTATCGGTTATTGGTGGAGCAATTGGTTTATTATTAGTTTGGGGAATTGCCTTTGGTTTAACCAAAGCATTAGATTTTGAATTTGTTCTTGGAATGGGTAATGTGCTACTCGGAACTGGATTAGCAGGAATCATAGGATTGATTTCTGGAATTTTACCGGCCATTTCAGCTTCCAGATTAGATCCTGTGGAAGCAATTAGAACGGGAATGTAATTTTTTATTTGGTTGATTTTTTTTGTTTATAAAACTATTGTTGGCGTATTTTAATTTTGTTTAACTTTGGTAGCTGTCACTATTTTTTTGTGCATTTACTATGAACATTATGCTAACAAATTATTATCAAATATAAATGGGCTTTATTTTAAAAAATGTAGATGTAGTTGAGTCAATTTCCAGAGCGGATTTTAAAAAAAACTATTTAGATAAAAAAAGGCCATTAATTATAAAAGGATTAACGAAAGACTGGCCGGCTCGTGAAAAATGGACAACTGATTATTTTAAAGAATTGGCCGGAGATATAGAAGTAAAACTTGCAGATAATTCTAAGGCCGATCCCACAAAAGTACTTAACGCTTCGGTGGGTAGTATGAAGTTTGGTGAATATTTGGATTTAATAAAAAGAGAACCTACAGATCTACGGATTTTTTTCTTTAATCTTTTTAAACACAGACCAGAATTAGTTAATGATGTAAAATTACCCAAAGATTTAATGGGTGGTTTTATCGAAAGTGTACCTGCTATGTTTTTTGGAGGTTCGAATGCGATTACCTTTTTACATTATGATATCGATTTGTCTCATCTGTTTCATACTCATTTTGGTGGACGAAAACATATTATTTTATTCGATTACAAGTGGAAAAAAAGATTATACTGTGTTCCTAATACGACTTATGCATTAGAAGATTATGATGTAGCCAATCCGGATTTTGAAAAATTTCCTGCTTTAAAAGGTGTAGAAGGCTACGAAGTTTTTCTTGAACATGGTGATACATTGTTTATGCCAACAGGAATGTGGCATTGGATGCGTTATATTGATGGATCTTTTTCATTAACGCTTCGTGCATGGGATAGATCCCCAGTCAGAAAAATGGCAAGTGTCTGGAGTTTATTCACACATGGTGTTGTGGATAGTGCGATTAAGATTGTTTTTAAAGAACGTTACGCAAAATGGAGAGAAAAATTAGCTTTTAAAATAGCTGAAAAAGATTTGAGAAAAAGCCAAAAAAGCGCGTAGTGTTTTTTTGGATAAGTATATAAATAAAAAAATCCCGAGTAATTCGGGATTTTTTTATTTATCTAATTTCGTTATTCTGAATCAAATCAATGTACAAGTTGATCTTGTCTTTTAATTCTTTTCTGGCGGTTATAAAGTCTAAGAAACCATGCTCTAAAAGAAATTCAGCCGTTTGAAAACCTTCAGGTAAATCTTTACCAGTTGTGTCTTTTACAACACGAGGTCCAGCAAATCCAATTAAGGCACCAGGTTCAGCAATATTGATGTCTCCTAACATAGCGTAAGATGCAGTTGTTCCTCCAGTTGTTGGATCAGTACACAATGAAATGTAAGGCAATTTTGCTTCTGAAAGTTGGGCTAATTTTACAGATGTTTTTGCTAATTGCATTAAAGAATAAGCAGCTTCCATCATTCTGGCTCCTCCTGATTTAGAAATCATTACAAAAGGCAGTCGGTTTTTGATAGCATGATCAATTCCTCTGGCAATTTTTTCACCTACAACAGCTCCCATAGAACCTCCGATGAATGCAAAATCCATACAGCAAATTACTACGTCTTTACCTTTAGATTTTCCAACTCCAGTACGCACAGCGTCTTTCAGTTTGGTTTTTTCCATAACGTCTTTCAAACGATCTGCATATTTCTTTGTATCCACAAAGTTCAAAGGATCTTTTGAAGTAATGTTAGGATCTAATTCGGTAAATTTATTGTTGTCGAATAAGATCTCAAAATAAGTAGCACTACCTATTCTTACGTGGAAACCATCTTCAGGGCTTACAAATAAGTTGCGTTCTAGTTCATCGGCATCAATAATTTTTCCAGTAGGAGATTTGTACCAAAGTCCTTTTGGAACGTCCATTTTCTGTTCGGTAGGAGTTGTGATCCCTTTTTCTTGTCTTTTAAACCAAGCCATTTGTTCTAGTATTCAGTGTTCAGTAATCAAATTTAGTATTCCGTTTTTTTTAATTTAGTTTTTAGTATTCAGTAATAACTGAATACTAAAAACTAAATACTGAAATACTTTTATAGTGTATTTACGTTATTCAAGTCAGCAAAAGCCTGCTCAAGTCTTGTGTTGAAAGTTACTTCTCCTTCACGCAACCATTTTCTTGGATCGTAGTATTTTTTGTTTGGAGCATCAGTACCTGTTGGGTTACCGATTTGAGTTTTTAAATAATCGATATTATCTACCATGAAATCACGAATTCCTTCAGTGAAAGCAAACTGTAAATCAGTATCAATGTTCATTTTGATAACTCCGTAGCTAATTCCTTCTCTGATTTCTTCAAGAGTAGAACCTGATCCACCGTGGAAAACAAAATCAACTGGATTGTGCCCTGTGTTGAATTTATTTTGAACGAAATCCTGAGAATTTTTCAATATTTTTGGAGTTAATTTTACGTTTCCTGGTTTGTAAACCCCGTGAACGTTTCCAAAAGCAGCAGCAATAGTGAATTTTGGACTTACTTTAGAAAGTTCTTCGTAAGCATAAGCTACTTCTTCTGGTTGTGTATATAATTTTGAGCTATCAACATCAGAGTTGTCAACACCATCTTCTTCACCACCTGTAATTCCAAGTTCGATTTCTAATGTCATCCCAATTTTGCTCATTCTTTCCAGGTAAGCTTTACAAATTTCGATGTTTTCTTCAATTGGCTCTTCAGATAAGTCAATCATGTGAGAACTGAATAAAGATTTTCCAGTAGCTGCAAAATGCTCTTCTGAAGCGTCTAATAAACCATCAATCCAAGGTAATAATTTTTTAGCGCAGTGATCAGTATGTAAAATTACAGTTGCTCCGTAAGCTTCTGCTAAAGCGTGAATGCTTTTTGCTCCTGCAATTGCACCTGCAATAGCCGCTTTTTCTCCCGCATTAGAAAGTCCTTTTCCAGCATTAAATTGTGCTCCTCCGTTTGAGAATTGGATAATTACTGGTGCGTTTAATTTTGCAGCTGTTTCAAGAACACCGTTAATAGTGTTTGATCCTGTAACGTTTACAGCAGGAAGTGCAAATCCTTTTTCTTTTGCGTAATTAAAAATCTCCTGTACCTGATCTCCCGTTGCTACACCTGCTTTTATGTTGTGTGCCATTTTGTTTTTTGTTTTTAGTGTTAGATTTTTGTTTTTAGTTTAAGTTCGCAAAAATAAGAATTTATTAGCATTAGAAAGGATAATTTATTCCAAAATTTAAAACACTGTGCCCAAAATTATAATCTCTAAACCATTTTTTGCCTGATACATCCGCAGGATTATAGGTTTTGAAACCAAAATCAAATCGAACAACAAAGAAGTTTAAATCGTATCTCAGACCAAATCCTGATCCTAAAGCAATGTCTTCTAAGCTGGCTAAATTGTTAAAAGTTGATTTTTCGTCAATTACGTTGTCAAAAACATTCCAGATATTTCCTGCATCAGCAAATACAGCTCCTTTTAAATCGCCTAAAATTTTGAATCTGAATTCGGCACTTGCCGCAATTTTCATGTTGGCTTCATTAAAATCATTTGTAGCGCCGCTACGTCCTGGACCAAGGCTATAAGGTTGCCAGGCACGGTTATCATTCGAACCTCCTGAAAAATAACTTCGAGAAAACGGAATGTAATTAGAATTCCCAAAAGGAATAGCAATACCAAAAAAAGTTCGCACAGCAAATACTTTTTCTTTTCTTAAATCCCAGTGTTTAATAAAATCAAATTCGGTTTTAATGTATTCCGAATATTCTAAATTAAACAATTCGCGATTTCCATTTTGATTGGTTTTTAAGTTTGTTGCATTTCCAATTAAAGACAATAAAGAACCAGCCGATTCTATTTTGGTTTTAAAAAGATAGAAATTATTATCGGCTAAGTCTGTTTTTGTCGTTTTTGTAAATGAAAAATTAGTTGCTAAAATAAAGTCGTTTTCAGTCAATCGTACTCTTCTTTCTTCAATACCTCTTACTTCTTGTAAATCATTGTCAGATGGAGTAAAGCCTTGATCTCCTGCCAGAGCATCTCTAATGAAACCATTAGTTCCTCGCTCGATAATTAAATCACCATCTTCAATATAGTTTGGATTTACAGGGTATTTTTTTGCGATTTCGTTTAACGCATTATAAGAAGAGCTGTAAACGTTGAAATAGTTTGGTGCATTTAAGTTACGTACAAATTGGATATTAAAAAGATCAAAACGTGCAGTGTTGTATCTTTTTGGATTCCAGTTGTATGAAAAAGTTCCAGTGAAATTTTCTTTATCTAATCCAATGTTTTTTTGCGTAGCATAACCCACACCAATTAAGGTAGATGGAATCATACTTTTAGGGATGATTTTTTCAGTAGAAAACGGCATGAATATTCTGGGAAAATTCAGCTTGAAGTCGATTCCATATTCTGACACATTGAAAAATTGGTTGTTAGGATTGGCTAAATCTCTTGATGAACCAATGTTTGCACGGGTTGAAATTTCCAGTGTTTCGGCACCATTAAAGATGTTTCGAATACTAAGCGACGGACTAAACGAAATCCCAATATCCTGAATGTTAGAATGTGTAAGGTCAAATGATGCTTGAAAACTATACTTTTTTCTAGGTGTCAGATAAATTTTTGCAATAAGCGAATTATGAAGTGTATCTTTTTTATCTACTTCATATTGAATACTTGGCGGATTAAAAATCTTCAGATTTGTTAAATATCTGGATGTTAATACGGTTTTAAAATCGGCAAACGTAGTTCCTTTGGTAATAAAAATAGCATCTGTAATAGCGTGCGGTTTGTATTTTAATTTTTCGCGGCTGTATAAATTGAAATTTTGATACGAAACACTATCCGTAATATTTTGTTTGCTTGTGTTTGGTGAATAATCAGTGTAGATGTCTACACTGCTAATTTTATATAATTTAAAATCATTTGTTTTTGTAGAATCTGAAGAACTGTAATCTGTAATGTTTATGTTAACATTAGCTTTGTTTTTTTTACCAATAGTATCAATGTCAAAAACAATAGAAGTAGGCTGGAAGTAATAAGCACCGTGATTTCTAAAATAAGTAGAAAGGCGGTTTTTTTCATCTGAGAAATCAGCTGTTTTGTATTGTTTTCCGGATTTAATTAAAGCATTTTCTTTAGTGCTAGCATACAAAGAATCTAATTCTCGGGAGCCAATTGAAGCTCTTATAGAATCTAAAATATAAGCATTGTTAGTGGTGATTTCATATTTTACTTTACCTCTTTTTAAGCTTACGGTATCGTGTTCGGCGCTTACTTTAACATCAAAATAGCCATTGTTAAAATAATAATAGCGAAGTCTGGAAACTGATTTTTGAGTTCTTGTTGTATCAATAATTACAGGGGGTTCTCCTGTTTTCTTCAAAAATTCATGAATTCCACTATATAAAAAAGATTTTCCTAGTCGGTCTACTTGTTTTGCCGACAACCATTTTGCCTGACGCTCATATTTACCTGGATGTTTTTTGAATTTTGCCTGATAGGTCGAATCTGGATTTAAGTTAGCTAAATTGTATAAATTCAATCGCAAACGATAACCTAATAATGTAGTATTGGGTTGTTGGTACAATTGATTGTGGACATCTTCGTCGTTGGTTTTTTTACCATTTACTAAAATATGATTGCTTATAAGGAGTTGTTTTCCTTCTGGAACTCTTTTTTCGGCGTTACAGGCAGATATAATTATTCCTATTAGAATAAATAGTGATATTTTTGTTGAAATTTTTTTCAAGAGGTCTAAAATATTTAATTCAAAAGTACATATTTTTATGGTTAGTAAAAACCAAATAAAACTTATAACTAGTTTACAGCAAAAAAAGTATAGAATAATTAATCAATTATTTTTTGCCGAAGGAGTAAAAGTCATTCAGGAGCTTTTACGATCTAATTTTGAATTAGAACATTTGTACACTACACAGTATGATTTTGAAGAAGTTTTAGACAGTAAAAAATCATTAATCCACGAAAATGATTTAAAGAAAATCAGCGTTTTAACAACTCCTAATAGTTGTTTGGCTGTTTTTAAAATTCCAGAAGAAAAGCCAATTTTAACATCAGGATTAATCATAGCACTTGATGATGTAAGAGATCCCGGGAATATTGGAACCATTTTAAGATTGTGCGATTGGTTTGGAATCAAACAAGTTATTTGTTCTAAAGAAACTGTGGATATTTATAATCCAAAAGTAGTTCAGGCAACCATGGGTTCAATTACAAGAGTGAATGTTAGTTATGTTGATTTAGCCGAATATATTACTCAAACTGATTTACCTGTTTTTGGGACTTTTATGGATGGCGATAATATTTATAAAGCAAATTTGCCACAGGAAGCCATTGTTGTTATGGGGAATGAAGCTAATGGTATTTCGGAAGCCATTGAGGAAATAACACAAAGCCGACTTTCGATTCCACGTTTTGGTGATTTGAAACAAGCAGAAAGTTTAAATGTTGCTACTGCAACAGGAATTATTCTGAGTGAATTTAAACGAAATTTAGCTTAATTTAATGGAACGTAAAGTTAATTAGAATAGCTCTGTTTTTAAGAGATTCTATATTACTTGTCCAGGGACTATTAGGGTCATTATCTCTAATAAGTTCGTCTTTAAGTCCAAAAGCACCTCGAATGGACGGAGAAAATATAAAATATTCGGAGAAAAAATCAATTCCAAAACCCAATTCATAATTGGTGGTCCATGATTTTACTCTGAATTTTTGTTGCACATTATCATCAATTGATTTTGCATTCGAAGACAAATTTAATGTAGTCGATAAACCTCCTAAAAGATACGGACGAATATTTCCGGTACGCAGGGCTGAAAATTTCAACAACAACGGAAAGTGAATATAAGTACTGTTTACATCTCGTATGGCATCCACTTCTCGGACTAAGTTTGGAAAATGCAATGTTCTTTTAGTGTAAT
>Ga0247814_10000123_pt1 | contig 74115 bp, 72 predicted proteins | sample UWRJL179409R1_FD_179947 | JGI IMG/M metagenome (GOLD analysis project Ga0247814, IMG submission 179947) | Plant litter microbial communities from Arlington Agricultural Research Station in Wisconsin, United States - UWRJ-L179-409R-1 | ecosystem: Environmental > Terrestrial > Plant litter >... | reverse complement strand
GTGGGCAGTGGGCAGTGGGCAGTGGGCAGTGGGCAGTGGGCAGTGAAAATGCTTTTTTAGTTGTCTTGTTTGCTTTTTTACAAAAAACATAACTTAGCTGACAACGCGAACTGGCAACTGCAAACTGAAAACTGCCTACTGCAAACTGAAAGAAGAGCCTTGCACAACGCCTCGCTCCAATATCCTTTGGTCTATGCGGTATTGGATCTCTGATTTTTTCAATCCCCAGTTGGGGGCTATCAGCAACTCGCGGTCGCTGAGGCCGAACAGGCGCTGTATCACTACATCCGGGCGAACAAGTGGTAGCAGGTCGCATAAAAAGTCGGCGTACTCATCCAGCTCAAAAAGCTTGAAGGGTTCGCGTTTGTATTTTACGCCCATTACCGAGCCTTCAACAATGTGCAGGTGATGGAACTTTACAAATTTTATCTGCGGATGCCGGTTTATCTCGTCGGCATATTTCAGCATCATTTCTTTAGTTTCCCAGGGGAAGCCGAAGATGGTATGCACACAAATATCCAGCTTGCTGTTTTCAACCAGCTTTAGCGCCTTTATCAGGTCATCATGGTTACAGCCACGGTTTATCTGGTTAAGGGTATCGTTATAAATGCTTTCCATACCCATCTCCAGATCCACATCAAACCTGTCGGTGTAGCTTTCAAGCAACGCTATCTTTTCGGCATCAATACAATCTGGTCGGGTGCCTACGCTTAGGCCAACAATATCCTCGGTGCCATAGCTCAGCGCTTCATCATACAGCATTTTTAAATAATGCGCAGGAGCGTAGGTGTTGGTATTGGGTTGAAAATAGATAATAAACTTATCAGCCCTGTTGCCTTTGCGGGCGCGCTCCATGCCTTCAATAACCTGTTGCTTTACCGTTGGTGCATTACGGCTAACTGATGGTGTGAATGAATCTACATTGCAATACGTGCAACCTCCATAGCCTTTTGAGCCATCGCGGTTGGGGCAGGTAAAGCCGCCATCAACAATTACTTTAAACACGCGTGCCCCGTTGTACTTTTCGCGCAGCCAGGGCCCGTAGTTGTTGTAGCCTTTTTCCCAAGTAGCGGGTATACTGTTAGTTAATTGCATTGCGGCAAAGATAAGCTTAAATATCGAACACCGAATGTTGAATATCGAACGCCAAAGGGGGACTTCATCATTCTACATTGGATATTCGGTGTTCGATATTAATTTATCACGAATTTTTAATGCGACATTTTATTGTTTATCCATTTCAACACATTTTTATCATATTTGGGTTATAAACAATCTATACTGAAATAAAGATCACTCATGTCACAACTCGACCCAGCTATTCAGGAAAAAGTAAACGCATGGCTTCAGGGAAGCTATGACGACCAGGTAAAACAACAAATACAAAAGCTAATTGACGACGGGGCAACTACTGAACTTACCGACTCATTCTACCGCGACCTTGAGTTTGGCACGGGCGGCCTGCGCGGCACAATGGGGCCGGGCTCAAACCGGGTTAATAAATATACCATTGGCACGGCCACACAGGGTTTGGCTAACTTTTTAAAGAAAACCTATCCGGCAGAACAAATAAAAGTGGCTATAGCGCACGATAGCCGAAATAATTCTGATGTGCTGGCCGGCATAACTGCCGATGTGTTTTCGGCAAATGGCATACACGTTTACTTTTTTAAGGCGCTGCGGCCAACGCCCGAGCTTTCCTTCGCGGTGCGGCATCTGGGATGCCGGAGCGGGGTAATGCTTACGGCATCGCACAACCCTAAAGAGTACAATGGTTATAAGGCTTATGGCGCCGATGGCGGGCAGTTTGTTGCCCCGCATGATAAGGCCGTTATGGATGAGGTGGCTGCTATTAAAAGCATAGATGAAGTAAAGTTTACCCGCATAGATGCCAACGTTGAGTTGATAGGCGAGGAGATTGACGAACTTTACCTGAGCAAAATAACCGAGCTGTCCGTATCGCCGGAGGCTATTAAACGCCAGAAGGATCTGAAAATAGTTTACTCACCTATACATGGCACAGGAATCACTTTAGTACCCGCTGCGTTAAAGCGTTTTGGCTTTGAGAATGTGATAATTGTTGAAGAACAGGCTACACCGGATGGTAATTTCCCTACAGTAGTTTACCCAAATCCCGAAGAGAAGGAAGCCCTTACCCTTGCCCTTAAGAAAGCCGAAGAGACGGATGCCGACTTGGTGGTGGCTACAGACCCTGATGCCGACCGCGTGGGCATAGCCGTTAAAAATACCGAAGGCAAGTTTGTTTTATTAAACGGCAACCAAACAGGCAGTTTGTTAATCAGCTATCTGTTAACTGCATGGCAAGCTAAAAACAAGCTGGACGGTAACCAATACATTGTTAAAACCATTGTTACCACTAACCTGATAGCAGATATTGCCAACGACAAGAGCGTTACCTATTACGACACCCTTACCGGCTTTAAATACATAGGCGAGCTGATGACCAAATTTGAAGGCAAGAAAACCTTCATCGGTGGCGGCGAAGAAAGCTATGGTTATTTAATAGGAGAGATAGTACGTGATAAAGACGCCGTGGTATCAGCGGCGTTTATTGCGGAGATGACTGCCTATTATAAGGACCAGGGCAGCAGCTTGTTCGAGGCTTTGCTGGAGCTGTATGTTAAATACGGTTTCTATAAAGAAAAGCTGATCTCTATCACCAAAAAAGGTAAAACAGGTGCCGAAGAAATTAAGGCCATGATGGAAGCTTACCGCACCAATCCGCCGGTTACGTTGGGTGGATCAAAAGTTAAAACGCTTAAAGATTACGAGTTGCAGGTAGAGACCGATCTGGCTACCAATACCACAAAACCCATTGAGCTGCCAAAAAGCGACGTGTTGCAGTTTGTAACCGAGGATGGCACCATTATATCGGCCCGCCCATCGGGTACTGAGCCTAAGATAAAGTTCTATTGCTCAGCTAAAGGCGTACTTGCTTCAAAAGAAGCTTATGCTGAAACCGACCAGCAAATGGAGGCTAAGATAGAGACGATAATGAAGGATTTGGGGGTGTAAACAGGTCGATTGACCTCATAATTTAAAAAAGGGTGTTGCAGAAAAATACAGCAACACTTGCAACGCTTGGCAACACCCTTTTTTGTAAGTATTTGGAAGTTAGATTTTTGCGCAAAGTGCGTGTTTACACATGCAACACTTTGCAACAGACTTATTCGTGACCCGTCCGATTGATATTTCTTAATTTTTCTATTCTGATCTGAGGCTGTTAACCGGATTCATTAAAGCGGCTTTAATAGCTTGCGAACTTACCGTTAGCCATGCAATTATAATTACCGAAGCGCCAACAATCAAAAATACACCCGCACCTATATCAGTGCGGTAGGCAAATCCATTAAGCCAACTGTTCATCAGCCACCATGCTAAAGGAAACGCTATCAAACAAGCTATCGTTACCAACTTTAAAAAATCTTTCGAAAGCATCATCACTACGCTATTGGCGGTTGCGCCTATTACCTTTCTGATACCGATCTCTTTGCGCCGTTTTTGCGCGGTGAAAGAAGCCAGCCCGAAAAGCCCAAGGCAGGAGATGATTATGCCAATTGCCGCGAAGTATTTTGATAACGCCTGTATCCGTTCCTCCGATGCATAAAGTGCCTGATAATCCTCGTCAATAAACGTGAACTGAAACGGCAGGCCCACGTTATACTGTTTGTAAAAGCTCTCCAGTCGCGCAAGTGTTTCTCTTTCTGCACCCGCTTTTATTTTAACAAAAACGTTGGCATTGTCTTGCGAAGGCCTGAGGAAAAACGGCGATATTTTTGTATGAAATGATTCAAAATGAAAGTCTTTAATTATACCAACTATCTGTCTGGTTTTTCCCCACACGGTAATAGTTTGGCCGACCGGATGTTTCAAACCCATTGCCGCCACAGCGGTTTCATTCAGAATAACGGCAGAACTATCAGCAAATGCATTCGAAAAGCGCCTGCCGTCAACCATTTTCAGGCCAAGCAGCTCCATCATTCCATAATCCATATCAAGGCCCTCAAATTTAACACCATGCGCAGGATCTTTTCCTTCCCAACTGATCATGCCGCCGCCCTGGCTATATTGCCCGGTCATATCGCCGTCCATGCTTGAGGCAGAAACAACCCCCGGAAGATTTTTAATGCCGCCGATAAAACCGGGAAGATTTCCGCGCAGTTTACCCTCGCTTGCAAAACGTATAATATTGTCTTTGTTATAGCCCAGGTTTTTGTTCTGTATCAAACTCATTTGCTTATACACCACGCAAACGGCCACTATCAATGTTATAGAAATGGCAAATTGGAAAACAACAAGGCCCTTGCGAATAAAGATCTCGCTAAAGGAAGTTTTTTGCTGCCCTTTTAAAACCAGTGAAGGCTTAAGGCCCGAAAGGTAAAATGCCGGATAGCTTCCCGCAATAATACTAGTAATAACGCCCACCAACACAACAGAAACAATAAGTTTCGCGTCAAAAAACAGGGAAATATCTTTGCCTGTAATTTGTTTGAACATAGGTAACGCGAGCACGATAAATGCCCCGGCAACAATAAGCGACAGGAGCACGATTAAAAAAGACTCCGCCATGTACTGAAACACTAACATCCATCTGGTAGCGCCCGCAACTTTCTTTACCCCTACTTCTTTTAGTCTTTTTGAAGCCCGGGCTGTAGACAGGTTCATGAAGTTGATGCAGGCAATTATCAAAATAAAGATGGCTATAGTAGAGAATAGTTGCACATATCCAATCTTACCGCCAGCAACCACTCCGTTTTCAAAATCGCTATACAAATGCCTGTCTGAGTAACGCTGCAGAAATATATTGCCCTCCCATTTAAGCACACCATCACCCATTCCCTTCATCTTTATTTTGGTGTAATCCTTAATCTTGTTATTAAATGCGGCAACATCGGCACCCTCTTTAAGCACCACATAGGTATACACGCTGTTGCTTCCCCAGTAGGTTATGTCTCCTGATTGTCCGGCTTCTTTTTGAGCATACAGATCGTAACTGAACAATACATCAAACTGAGCGGTAGCGTTGGCCGGCGGCGATTGAAAAACACCTGCTATGTCGTATGTGCCGCTATAATTATCCCCATGATCCCATGTCAGGGTTTTGCCCACAAGCCCGCCGGTAGTGTTAAATAATTTCAGGGCTAGTTGGTCAGACAGTAATATACCATCGTGCCGGTCAAACGGCTTGTTGGCGTTACCCTCAATTAATTTATAGGAGAAAACATCAAAAAACTCATTCCCAACAAACTCCGCCTTGGCTTTAATATGTTTATCTGCAAAAGTGAGCACACCCATTCCTCTGTCTTGTCGTACAGAGACCGAAGACTCAACTTCGGGCAGATCTACCCGCATGGATGTGGCAAGTAAACCCTGGGTGGTTTCGTAAGTGCTGACGGAACCATCAGAATTTGGCGCATTTTTCAATACCTGGTACAGGCGACTATCTTTCTGATTGAACTTATCAATGCTCAGTTCATCATTAACCCAGAAATAAATGAGCAGTGTACAAGCGAGGCCAATGGCTAAACCCACAACGTTAAGGAAAGTAAACTGACGGTCCTTTAAAAACACGCGCCATGCTATTTTGAAATATGTTTGCAACATACTGTGAGGATTGAATAAGTGATAAATGGTTACAGCATAGTTAAGGCCAAGATATTAAATAGCTGATAATAAATTATTTATAGCATCTTATTTTTAAATAACTGTACGAAAACGAACAGGTGTTGTGCGGATGAGGACACTTCGTTTTTAACAATAACAAATCCCTTACTTGTTTAATTGCTATCGCATTGCATCGCGATACTCATTTAAAGCTGTTTCTAGTACCGCAGGTAAAAGTCGTTCCGCGTTACTGCCTTTAACTATCTTCAATTTTGCCAAATAAGTTATCATTAGGCTATTTTCAACTTTAAACTCAATACTGTTCCAATTAGAACTCACAAACTCAAAACATCTCTTAATCGTTTCCACATCATTTGAATCAATGGCCTTTTGAGTAAACGCTTTAAACCCGATCATTTGAAGCGTTATAGAGTTTAAGTTATCTTCGTCAAGCACTTCTTCTTCTATTTCAGGAAAAGCTAATATCAGATCGTTAATAAATGCACGGTGATCTTTAATTTTGGTCACGATATAAATATAGCATATCAACTTTAAATAAGTAATCCACAGTCACAAACTAAATCCCTAACTGCTGCGAGTAAGCCGCGCCAGCCAAGACCACCCGTTTGTCATCTCGATAGAGCAAGGGCAGGATAGCGTTAGGGGGCGAAAGAGAGATCGTTTCGATGCGATTTGTAAAGCGGCTTGTCTATTCGAAAAGATTTCTCCATCGCTCAGCTCACAGCCCAGCGCTTGCTCCGTCGAAATGACACGAAAAATGTAATGCTACTCTCCCCTGTCCGACCGTCCAAAGCTGTCCCACCCCCGAAGCGGACGGAAACCCCCAAACTAAAACATATTTCCCCCTTGCACTTAGCACCGCTATTGCCCATATTTGCTTTTGCAATACCAATGCAAAAATCCAATTCACTAATTCAATAATTCAGTCCTTCACTAATTAACCAGATGGCAGACGAAAAGATAATATTTTCAATGGCCGGGGTGAGCAAAGTTTATCCCCCGCAAAAAACCGTACTAAAAAACATTTACCTCAGCTTTTTTTATGGCGCTAAAATTGGCGTTATAGGTTTAAACGGCTCGGGTAAATCGTCGCTGCTTAAAATTATAGCAGGCATAGATAAAACTAATATCGGCGAAGTAGTTTTTTCGCCGGGCTACACCGTAGGCTACCTGAGCCAGGAGCCTGAGTTGGATCCTGAAAAAACCGTGCGCGAAGTGGTGGAAGAGGGCGTTGCCGAAACTACTGCCTTGTTAAAGGAGTACGAGGAGATCAACGAAAAATTCGGACTGGAAGAATATTACGGCGATGCCGATAAAATGGATAAGCTGATGAGCCGCCAGGGCGAGTTACAGGACCAGATTGATGCCGTTAACGCATGGGAACTGGATACCAAGCTGGAGCGCGCCATGGATGCCCTGCGCTGCCCTGAGCCTGATACTAAGATAGCGGTATTATCGGGCGGTGAGCGCCGCCGTGTGGCCCTGTGCCGTTTATTATTAAAAGAGCCCGATGTTTTATTGCTGGATGAGCCTACCAACCACTTAGATGCTGAATCTATTGATTGGCTGGAGCAGCACTTGAAACAATATAAAGGAACTGTAATTGCCGTAACGCACGACAGGTATTTCCTTGATAACGTAGCCGGATGGATCTTAGAGCTTGACCGTGGCGAAGGCTTGCCGTGGAAGGGTAATTACTCGTCATGGTTGGATCAAAAATCAAAACGCCTGGCGCAGGAAGAGAAAGGCGAGAGCAAGCGCCAGAAAACTTTGGAGCGTGAGTTGGAATGGGTACGTATGGGGCCAAAGGGCCGCCACGCTAAATCAAAGGCCCGTTTAGGCAATTACGAGAAGCTGGCTTCCGAAGAAACAAAAGAACGCGAAGAAAAACTGGAGCTGTTTATTCCGCCGGGGCCGCGTTTGGGTAATGTGGTGATTGAAGCCAACGGCGTAAGCAAAAGCTATGGCGATAAATTGTTGTTTGATAACCTTAACTTCAGCCTGCCGCCTGCGGGTATTGTCGGCATTATTGGTCCGAATGGTGCAGGTAAAACCACTTTGTTCCGTTTAATTACCGGGCAGGATAAACCCGATGCAGGCACTTTCCGCGTTGGTGGGACCGTGGCTTTAGGCTATGTAGACCAGATGCACGATGACCTTGACCCCAACAAATCTGTTTGGGAAAACGTTACCGGCGGACTGGAAACCATTATGGTGGGCAATAAGCCACTTAACTCGCGTGCTTATGTATCGCGTTTTAACTTTAACGGCGCAGATCAGCAGAAAAAAGTAGGCGTACTATCGGGCGGTGAACGTAACCGTGTGCATTTGTCCATCACCCTAAAAAAAGGCAGTAACGTTTTGCTGCTGGACGAGCCAACCAATGATATTGACGTAAACACCTTACGAGCCCTGGAAGAAGCCCTGGAGAACTTTGGCGGCTGCGCTGTAATCATCAGTCACGACCGCTGGTTCCTTGATCGCATCTGTACGCATATACTGGCTTTTGAAGGCAACTCGCAGGTATACTTCTTTGAAGGCAACTACTCTGATTACGAAGAGAACCGCAAGAAACGTTTAGGCGATATTGGACCGAAAAGGATAAAATATAAGAAATTGACATAACCCCCTCTAAACGGCGAAGCCCTCATGAGCGCCAAAAAATAACAACTCGCGAATAATCTCCCTTTAGGGGGAGACTTTTTGATAATTATAAGTGAAGAAGGTGAAAATTCTTAAAGCATTAAATATTACGCCGACGGGTGTGGTGTTTAATGCTTTATTTTTTGCGGGAATGCTTTTAACACTATGGGAATTAGATGTCTACAAAAAAACCTTAGTAGATTATCGCATTGCCACGCTACTCTGGATTGGTCCCGGGTTATGCTTAACTCCCGCTCTTAGAAAAACACTCGCGCTTCACATAAATACCAACTCATTATTTCTCCAACTGATTTACAACGTTGTTACCTGGGGTGGTATAATTGTATTTACTTTCATGGCTACCAACTTTTATTTTCTGCGCAAAATACGGCACAGTATACGCTTAAAATAAAAGGTAACGGAAGCCTTGCCGGCGGCCGGGGCGGGGGTTGCAGAACGCCTTATGTTTTGGCTGATTGGGAGGGTACTGAAAAGCAAATAGAATTTCCATGCAACACTCCAGTAGCTGATGCAGACTCAATACAAGTCACTCTAAAAGAAGGGTTTTTGGGTTATGAAGTGATTATGAATAAAGAATTAATGTTTCGGCGCTAACTTCTCCAGAAAAAAATTTGTCATTCTGAGCGTATACGAAGAATCTCATACAAGACACTTAACTGCTTTCAGCATGAAAATGCTGAACAACATTTAGAAAGCCGACGCGCTTGTCTTGCCATGTATCTTATGTTCTTTTCCTTGATGAAAAGAACCAAGACTTAGCGTAGCGATCTCATGAACGCCTTAAAAAACAAACAATAAGTGAATAAATAAAGTCGGCAGAAAGGCTTCTTTGCCGCACGGGCCTTTACCCTGCAAATCAGGTAAAACCGCGGGCTGTAATATTTTGCCTTGCTCTCGCTCGCACAGCCTTCGCTTCTGCAAAATTTACTATGCCCTTGCCACCACACAGGCCGTCAGTTTTACCTGATTTCATCCGAAGCTGATCTGCTGACGGGTAGGGGTTCAAAAAATCACATAATCCTTTACTCCTAAAAATCATGGTTCAGACAATTCCGCCCAAAGCGTATCTGCTGACAAATTCCCAAAGAAAAACATGAGGATACGCATTGAGAAAGAAAAAAAATGCGCGCAAGGGCCTGCCGGAAAACCGGGCCACGGGTAAAGGCCAAGTGCGCTGAAGGTTTTTTCCGGCTTGTCTTTTTGGTCCTTTTTTGATTAAGAAAAAAGGACTAGGCCATAGCGGCTATGAGCGATACCAAGCGACAAGCTATACAAGCGACATTAACGCTGGTACTACTTTTAAAAACGTTGCGAAAGTTTATAATTTTGTCTTGCTCTGTATCTTATGTTCTTTTCCTTGATGAAAAGAACCAAAAATCAAGTCAGCCACGATGCTTCTTTTCGCACAAGGCCTTTGCCCGCGATCAGGCAAAACCACGGGCTGTAATCTTTTTGCGCCTGTTGTCGCACATGGCCACGCTTCAGCAAAAATTTACTATGCCCTTCCCTACGCACCGTCCATCAGTTTTACCTGCTCTTTTCCGAAGCTGCGCGGCTAACGAATTCACTAAACACCCTAACACTGCACAATGAAAGAAAAAAAATGCGCGCAAAGGCCTGCCGGAAAACCGGGCCAGGGGTAAAGGCCAAGTGCGCTGAAGGTTTTTTCCGGCTTGTCTTTTTGGTCCTTTTTTGATTAAGAAAAAAGGACCAGGCCATAGCGGCTATGAGCGATACCAAGCGACAAGCTATGCAAAGCGACATTAACACCGGCACCTAGCGGCTAAAGGCCTTACCATGCCATTGGCGCAGCGCATAATGGCCTCAACATGCAAAACAGAGCAAATATTACCCAAACAACTCACTACTCAAATACCTATCCCCACGATCGCAGCAGATAAAAACAATAACGCCCTTATCTAGTTCTTCAGCCAGTTTAATAGCGGCTGATAGTGCGCCGCCGCTGCTCATGCCTGCAAAAACGCCTTCTTCGCGGGCCATTTTACGGGTCATTTGCACAGCATCGGCCTCCGCTATGTCCATTACCCTGTCTACCCGGCTGGGGTCAAATATCTTTGGCAAATATTCCTCGGGCCAACGGCGTATGCCGGGAATAGATGAACCCTCGGTTGGTTGGCAGCCTACTATCTGTATATCCGGATTAACTTCTTTTAAAAACTTAGAACAGCCCATTATGGTGCCTGTAGTACCCATAGCGCTCACAAAGTGCGTAATGCTGTGGTTGGTATCGCGCCAAATTTCTGGTCCGGTGGTGCGGTAATGGGCCATATAATTATCTGGGTTGGCAAACTGGTTCAGCAAAAAATAATCGCCGCTTGCGCCTTTTTCTTCCGCGTAATCACGGCAGGCTTCAATGCCTTCCAACAGGGTAACCTTAGCGCCAAAGGCTTCCATGGTAAGTGTACGCTCGCGGGTTGAGTTAGATGGCAGCACCAGTTCTATCTCAATACCAAACAGTCCGGCTATCATGGCCAATGCTATACCTGTGTTACCACTGGTGGCTTCAACCAATTTTGTGCCTTTTTTAATATCGCCCCGCTCCAGCGCGTTTTTTATCATGCTGTAAGCAGCGCGGTCCTTTACGCTGCCGCCAGGGTTATTGCCCTCCAGCTTACCAAAAATTTTTACGTTGGGATTGGGGTTTAGCCGGGTTATTTCAACCAAGGGCGTGTTCCCTATCAGATCAAGCATTCCTGCCATATTATTCTGTTTGTTCTATGTTTTTGCTCACCTTTATCATAGGCGTGTGATAAACGGTTGAGTAAGGCTCAACACTGGCGGTTATCCAAACGTTGCCGCCTATAACACTATCATGCCCAATTAAGGTATTGCCACCTAAAATAGTGGCACCCGAGTAGATCACCACATTATCTTCAACCGTTGGGTGGCGTTTGGTATGGGCCATGTTTTTTGCAACGCTAAGCGCACCAAGCGTTACCCCCTGGTAAAGTTTAACATGCTTGCCAATTCTGGAGGTTTCGCCTATAACTATGCCTGTTCCGTGGTCAATATGAAAGTATTCGCCTATCTCGGCACCCGGATGTATATCAATACCGGTTTTAGAGTGCGCATGTTCCGTTAATATCCGCGGCAGCAAAGGCACATCCAGCTTAACCAGCGCATTCGCAACCCGGTAAAAGGATATGGCATAAAAACCCGGATAGGTGCGCACCACCTCAAACTCACTGCGGGCAGCCGGGTCGCCGTTAAAAATAGCCTGTATATCGGTGTTCAAAATATTGTACAGATCAGGCAATCCGTCAAAAAAAGACTTGGCTACTTTTTCGTTATCGCAATCGCCGCATTCGCGCGTTGCTTCCATAATGTGGCAAAGCTCATCTTTAAGGCGGGTAAACTCTTCCTGTAGCTGCGGTAATGTAAAAAACACCTTTTTTGATTGCTCGGGGTACAGCAAACGGATAACCTGCAGCGCCCACATCGTTATCTCTTTATTAGAGGGTAACGCAGCGGCCTGCTGTTGCTTATCTAAAATTTTCAGGTAAAAATCTTCGTTCATATTGGTGTTATACCATTGCCGCACAAGTTTAAATAAAAAATTGTTGTTTGCAGGTAAAAAAATGTATCAGGAACCGTACAGTAATAAAGCGTAAAATTTTTAGGGCAAATGCTTGGTAATAAGAAAAACAAATTGTTACTTTGTTTATCAAAGTGCTTTTAAATGAAGGAAAACGATATTCAGAATGATATAGCATCCATACGCAGCCTGATGGAGCGCTCATCAAAGTTTATTTCGCTTAGCGGATTTTCCGGCGTAATGGCGGGTATTTACGCTTTAATAGGTGCGGCCGTAGCTTATTTTATGTTGTATGATGGCGATAACCGCATGTACAGCGTACACGAATATGTAGAAACTGCATTTTTTGAGGATAGAATGCTGATCAGGTTAATTACCATTGCCGGGGTGGTGCTGGTATTTTCTGTAGGTACAGGTATAATGCTAACTTATAAAAAAGCACGCAGAAAAAACCAACCCATTTGGGGCAAGGCCAGCAAAGATCTTTTGTTTAGTATGCTTGTGCCGCTTTTAAGCGGCGGGCTGTTAATAATGATATTGTTATACAGGGGGTATTTTGGCATAGTGGCTTCGGCCTCGCTTATATTTTATGGCCTGGCACTTATAGGCGCCAGTAATTTTACTTTTACTGATGTTAAGTTTTTAGGCCTGTGCGATATTATACTGGGTTTGCTTGCCGCTTGTTTACCCGGTTACGGTTTAGTATTTTGGGCGCTTGGTTTTGGGGTGCTGCATATTGTGTATGGCAGCGTAATGTATTATAAATACGACAGGTGAAAATTCCATTTGATAAATTAGATAAAGCTTTTGAGAACCGTGTGCGCCTGCAGATAATGAGCGTGCTGGTGGCTAACCAGCGCTATGATTTTAACTCGTTGAAGGAACTGTTGGAGATTACGGATGGTAACCTGGCATCGCACCTGAAAGCGCTTGAAAAAGAGGAGTACATTTTGGTGAATAAATCTTTTTTGGGGCGTAAGCCTAATACTAACTATGAAGCCACCGAGGCCGGTAAAAAAGCTTTTAAAAGGCATTTGGATGCTTTAGAGAAACTGATTTTTTTTCAGCAAAACATTAAATAATATATTTTTTTATCTATTTGCTTTGAAATTAAAAGTACTTTTAATATGATTGAAACTACAAAATATACGCTGAAAATATGGGCTACAACAGTATTAATAGCGCCTGTTTTTATTATTTCATTCGGTCTCTTCCATGACTCCCGGGCATGGGAAGATTTTGCTTATGCCGTTTTAGGAATTTATATCTGGACAATAGCTCTCGGGTTTATTGGTTCAGGCGCAACCTGGGCAATGTTCTTAACCGGTGTTTACAGCATTCTAAAATGGAATATTACAGAAGCTGCGCATAAAGCCGCAATCCAATTTTTTGGACTACTTGTCACACTAAGCACTATTCTGCTCTTCTTAGCAATCTTTGATTCATTTTCTTCACTGTATACCCAAACGTTCTGGATGTTTGTCGGCCCATACATCATTTGCCTTGCTGCAAGCATACAATTCTACCAACTACCTCAACTAAATACACACCATCAAGAAAACTCAACAACATGATAGAACCACAAAAACCACAAGGCATCTCAACCTGGCTCCGGGAGTCGGTAATGATCAAACTATTCTTCATCGGCTTTTTAACACTGGTGCTACTTATCCCTTCCAGTATGATAAGCGACCTGATCACTGAGCGCTCCGAGCGCCAGGGCCAGGTAGATGAAGAAATATCCCAAAGCTGGGCAGGGGAGCAGTTAATACAAGCGCCCGTTTTAGTTATCCCCTATAAAAAGCAAATAACCGAGAAAACTGCTGATAACAAAACCATAACCAAAGAGCAAACAGACGTGCTGTATATACTGCCCGATAAGTTGAATATCAAAGCAGACATAGTGCCCGATACGCTTCACCGCGGAATGTTTGAAACCATTGTTTACACAGCGAGGGTAAGTATATCGGGCGATTTTAAACCAGAGCTGGTAGCAGTGGGCTTGTCGCCCGCGCAATTACAGCTGGACAAAGCCAAACTTACCTTCAAACTATCAGACCTTAAAGGCTTAAAAACTAATCCCGTAATAATATCCGGCGAACAAAAGCTTAGCGCCAGGCCTGTTTTTGGCGAGAAGGAGCTGCTTTCAGAAGGTTTGCAGGTACCGATAGACCTTAGCGCCGGCCTTACATCTGTACCTTTCAGCTATTCACTGGATATTAAAGGCAGTCGTAATTTGTCTTTTTTGCACACCGGCAAATCCACCGTTGTTGAGGCTAACAGCACCTGGCAGTCGCCAAGTTTCACGGAGCGGTCTTCGCCGGATGAACGGCGGGTTGATAAGAATGGGTTTTATGCAAAATGGCAAATGCTGTATTACAACCGGCCTTTCGCACAGCAGTGGACAGGTGCCGATACGCTGTTGAACAAAATGGTGAATCAGCAAAAGGCAATATTTGGCGTAGACCTGAAACCGCCCGTTGATCATTATCAAAAAACTATGCGCACCGCCAAATACGCCATATTGATTGTGCTGTTAACTTTTGTGGCGTTGTTTTTAACAGAGATCATCAAAAAGCAACCGGTGCATCCGTTTAACTACGCGCTAATTGGCGCGGCATTGGTTATCTATTACACGCTGCTGCTGTCGTTTTCAGAACAGGTTGGTTACATGCTGGCGTATTGTATTGCATCTGTGGCCACCGTTGCGCTGGTGTCCGTTTTCATTGCGTCATTACTTAAAAATAAACTCATGGCGTTATTGTTCTCGGTGGTGCTGGGCGTGTTTTACCTGTTTATTTATGTGTTGATACAATTGGAAGACCTTGCACTGCTTATAGGCAGCGTGGCGCTGTTTATCATACTTTCTGTATTGATGTACTTTTCAAGAAAAATTAATTGGGATAAGCATTAAACGTTATTTGCTAAACATGACATTACCAATTCTTGCATTCATCATGTTATTAATTCTTGTATTCGTTTTATCGACACCAATACTATTAATAGCTATACTGCTATGGAAAAACAAGCCACTAATGTATTCAGCCTTTGCTTTAGGGGGGTTATTAATAGTGTTTTTTATATATGCAGTTGAACATAATACCATGTAAGGAGAATAGAATGTTTGAAGGATAAAAGGCGGTGGGTGGTTCGATTCCCTCCCTTGGGAGGGTGTAGGTAGGGGTTAAGCTACATGGTAAACCCCTACCCGCCCCTTCACAGTCAACCGCACCCTTCCCGTAGGGAAGGAGTATTTATTAATCAAGCTTTAGAATACTTGAAGTAAAATCTAACCGCCATGACCCTTTTAAATAGAATTAACTTACACAAACACTAACCTTATAAACCATGAACACATTTTTAACAAGCCAATACTGGCTTAACCATTTTAAAGCAAACGCGCTTGAAAAACGTATAAACTGGGGTGTGGCACCCTGCCTTTACCGCCGACGAACTGGCGGCTATTCTTCCATCTATACAGGCCTGGCAACTGGCCGAAACGTCCGAAGGGGAACAGCTTATCCAGGCAGCCACACGCCACGCGTGGCAAATTCGCGATCCGGAGTATGTAGATGCGGTTAAGCTATTTATTAAAGAGGAGCAAAAACATGGCGAGAATTTGGGGATGTATCTTGATGCCATAGGCGTTAAACGCATTAAAAAAAGCTGGGACGACTCCATGTTTCGCGAAGTGCGCCACTTAAATACCAGTATGGAAATATGGACCCTGGCTGTTTTGGTGGTGGAAAGCACCGCGCAGATATTTTATCAGGCCCTTAAAGATGCTACAGAATGCACGCTGCTTAAACAGATCTGCACCGATATATTAATTGATGAGGCCTATCACATCACCTTCCAAACAGAGCGGCTGGGCATAATCTTCCACAACAAAAGCGAGTTTTCTAAATGGTGGCGCACGACTGCCTATAAGTACTTTTTTATTGCTACATCAACATTGGTGTGGGTTGCACACAGCAAACTGTTTAAAGCCGGGGGCAATACGTTTGCTATTTACCGTAAAAAGATGGGGCTTAAATATACTAAAACCTTAAAGACAATTACCGGTCAAACCGAACCTTTGTGGGTGTAGATTCTAAAAGCAATTTAAGTAACATGAAAAAATTATTAGCTGTACTGATTATATGTGTTGGACTCGTGGTTTTTTTTATCCAATCCAGAACGTTCGTAGATATTCCGAATGGCAACCATATAACGGTATGGAAAACCCTTAACAATAAATGTTACGTTGTTATGGGCAGATATTACGGCATTACCAAGCCTTATAAAAGCGAAAACTATGTTGAAACAACCAACGATGCTATGGGAGCAAGTATATTTTGGAAGGATTTATCTGATTCATTAATCATAGCTGTCGGCGGGGAATATAAAATACACAACAATACTCAGGAAAAGCCATTTTTTATAGACTATAAAAGAGATAAAATGAGAAATGACAGCTTGTATACAGAGTGGAATGCCGATTACAAAATCCACTTATACAGGAAAGGTATAAACAAAATCGCAATAGAAATAGAAAACAAAGGAGCTCTATAAGGTCGGCAGCTAGCGCGACAGGCTACTTGCTAAAGACAATCAAAGTTCTATATTGTTATAACTAAAAAAGGGTTGCAAAGGAGTTTCCAAAAAGCGTCAATTTTGACTTTTCACAGCAATTTAATATGAATGAATTATGGGGATTCACATTTCAACTTACTGACTTATAAGTGCGTTGTGTGTCTAAACAAGAAATAAGCGAAAAAACCTAGTATCAAGTATTTTCAAAATTGCGTTGCAAGAGTTGCACCTGTTGCATATATTTCTGCAACACCCCGTTTTTTGTGATGGCCAGCAGATATTTTTTGTGGTGTCATTTAGTTGCTAAATGAATAACTTTACGGCACTACATTATGAATACTGAAGAACTATACAAAATATACCTGCAACACCCGGTAATTACTACCGACACCCGTAAAATAGCGCCGGACAGTTTGTTTTTCGCCCTGAAAGGCGAAAACTTTGATGCCAACACCTTTGCCACCAAAGCTATTGAGGCCGGGGCCGCCTATGCTGTTATAGATAACCCGGACTACCAGGCCGGCGACGCTTATATTTTGGTTGATGATGTACTTGCAGCTTTGCAGAATCTGGCCCGCTATCATCGCAGGCAGTTAACTATACCGGTTGTTGGCTTAACCGGCACCAACGGCAAAACCACTACAAAAGAATTGATCAACGCTGTGCTGTCCGAACAATTTAACACGCTGGCTACGCAGGGAAACCTGAATAACCACATTGGTGTTCCGTTAACCGTACTCAGCATCAATGCTTCGCACCAGGCTGCTGTTGTTGAGATGGGTGCCAATCATGTTGGCGAGATAGCTTTGTTGAGCAGTATTTCCCAGCCAACGCACGGCCTCATCACCAATGTAGGTAAAGCGCATTTAGAGGGCTTTGGCAGTTTGGAAGGTGTAAAAAAAGCCAAAGGCGAACTGTATGATTATTTGAGCGCCAACAACCGCCAGGCATTCATCAACAGCAATAACCCTATTTTAATGGAAATGCAGGCGGCGCGCAAGTTTCAAACCGCGCCGGTTTTTTATGGCGATGCTATTGACGACTTGATAAGTGGAGAGATAACAGGGAACGCCCCGTATTTATCCCTCCGCTGGACCAACAATACATCCGGCGAAGGCTATGATGTAAAAACCCAACTAACGGGGGCCTATAATCTGGATAACATATTGGCAGCTATCTGCATCGGGCTGCAATTTAAGCTAACGGCACAGCAAATCAATAAAGGCATAGCCAACTATCAACCCAAAAACAACCGTTCGCAGGTTGTGCAAACCGCCACCAATACTTTAATCTGTGATTACTATAACGCTAACCCAACCAGTATGGCGGCAGCAATTGAAAACGTTGGCGAACTTACCGCCCAACACAAAGCATTAATTTTGGGCGATATGTTTGAGCTGGGTGCCGACGCCGACACGGAGCATAAAGCCATACTGCAAAAAGCATTAGATACGGGTGTTGACAGACGCGTAATAATAGGCAAGGAATTTTTTAAGCTAAAAACGCATAACCTGCCAGTTGAGTTCTATGAAACCCGCGACGATGCAGCAATTGCGCTTAAAGAACAACCTATACTGCATAGCACCATATTAATAAAAGGCTCGCGTGGCATGGCGTTGGAGAAATTGGTGGAGTTGTTTTAACTACCTTATACCATAAAATATCCTCAACCCTTGAATATATTTTTGGTTCCCGGTGAACGAGATGCCATAATCAACCCTGAAGATAAGGCGTTGTATACCCACATAAAACTCCGAGTAGTTGGGGTTATTTTTCATGGTCAGATAATTCGCACCCACTATCTCTTCCAGTTTTAGCTTACGTACAAAAGGTATCTTACTTAAAAGCGAGCCCGAAAAATTGTGCTGGTAATGTGCCTCTACAAATGCACTATTGGCGCTAAAGGTGTAAAACGGCAAAAAGTGAAAGCTGCCTACATCTGTAGGGTCAAAGGTGGTACCCTGGTTACCTATAAAGTGGTAAAAGTCGGGAAAGTAGAGTGTCTTTTTATTCAAAAAAGTACCCGCAGCAAATTTGAATGATGAGTAGCCGGATAAGCCAAGCCTGATGCGATCCTGCGTTATTGTTGCCGAGGCAAAATCATAGTTAACATCAGAACCCAACACACCGTTAATGCCCTTACGGTAATTTACCGTCAATACCGGATAGGCGGATTGCAGAAAAATTCTGCCGGTGGGCCGGGTTATAAAAGGTTGCGCAAAGGTAAATCTTACCGATGTGTTCAGCGTGAGTGCCTGGTGCTGCGGAAACAATACGGAACGATCATCAGCCGGTGCATTTTCCGGGGCCAGCGGATTGTTAGAGGTGAATTCCCGCGTCTTGTTATCGAATATATGATTATAAGAATTGTTGAAAAGCTGCGTACGATCTGAGTATCCTAAATTTACATTTAGCCTGATACCATTACTTACCTCGCGTTGAAAACCCGCATTGGCAAATACGGAACGATAGTACTTCACAAAGTTTCGCTCGCTCAGCAATGTACTCAGCGTATTAAAATAGTTTGAACGAGTGCCTGCGTTATTCAGGTCAAGCACATCGCTACCTGCATCCAACGTAAACATTCCGGCGTTAAACAGATCGTAAGTATAGGATGACCTTACATTCGCGCTAAACAGCTTATTTGCTGTACCATACCGTATTGTGGGCGAAATACTGTATGACCGGTAATCGTTAAACAGCTTGGAGTATCTAACCCGCGCATTAACCCCCCATCCCTCAACTGTATTATAAAACACCGTTTGTAAAAACGGATATATAAACAAACTATCTTTTGCCCGCCTGTTAACTATTGTATGCCCATCAACAAGGTAAGGCAAAGGCGAAAGCTGGTTATCACTTCGCTGTACCGAGTCGCGGTATCTGTCTGTGCTTTGTATTACGGCTATGCTATCACGTTTTCTGGTATCCAAAGCTTCTTCCCTGGTAAGTGGTATAGGGCGCTGATCTGTCCAGAATAATGGTTTTTTAACATTGGCGGCGGTATCAATATGTAAAACCTCGCCTGTAAAAAAGCCTTCCGGAATATTAAGATCAAATTTATAATTGTTATAAAGGCCAATATAATACCCTTCAAATTTAAACCCGAAAACATTACCGCTATAATCGTACTCAATTGAAGATGGCATCCAAGTGCTATCGCGTATAGGTACATATTGCTGGCTTATGCGCATAACATCAACCAAATTCAGTCCGTTATCTTTGTTGCTCAATACAAGGTCCACGCCATATAAACGCCAATCGCCATCAACTATATAAATATGACCCCTAAACACCGGGTCGTGCGCATGTTTGGGTATCAACTCAATTTTGTTGATAGTTTTGCCGCTGCTTACCGCCGTGCCCACAAGCTTATAGTTATAATAAGAAAAAGCGTTGGATGCAATGGGCGATACAAAGCCCCGGCTGCTTAAGCCCTGTATGGTAAAAATGTTATCATAAAAATTAGCAGACAGGTCTGAGGCCTTTGTATAGCTGAATGCGGGAGTTATACCCGCCATACGCTGTGCAGTAGTTTCTTCCTTTATTTTATTTGGCCTTGCCGATGTGAAAGTGGAGAGCATCTCCGACTGATAGAGAATGCCTTTGCCATTGCTGTCCAACGATAGCACATTAGCTACCTGGTTGCGCATTAAAGCGTTGGGGGCATCCACCAGTTTTTGCACCCCTTTTATATACACCGAGCAAGAGTAGGAGTTTACCTCATTTAAATAATATTGGCGCTTAGCAATCACCTTACGCATAATATTGATAGCAGATGCATCACGTCCGTTCTGTGCCTGGCGCTCAATAGTGCGGGGCTGAAATGTTTCCGCCTCCATTTGTATATTAAGGCTTGCATCCTTATTAGTAATGGTAACCGTTTGCACCTGCTCTTTAAAACCCACGAAACGGTATATTATTTTATAGGTTCCTGGTGTAAGCTTAAACTGATAAGCACCATCTTCATTACTGGTAGTGCCGTATGTTGAGTTACGTATATAGATGGACACGAACGAAACCGGCTTGCTTTGCTCATTAACAATACGGCCGGATAAAACAAATTGCTGGGCCCCGGCTTTTAATATAAAAGCCGTTAGGGCAAACAAAAGCAATAAAAGGCACTTTTTCATAACATCACTAATAATGTAATAAACCAACAAATGTTTGCACATATAGATAATATAAATTACAACAGGCATCTGTAGGAGCATTAAAGGGCTAATGCATAACTTTGTGAACTTTAACTGATAATTATGTACAACACACTACAACCGGTATTACAGCAGGAGCTTGCCGAAATAGAAAAAGCCGGATTATATAAAAAAGAACGCATCATCATCTCAGCTCAAGGCGCAGAGATTACGGTGCAGGGTGGCAAAGAAGTGATCAATTTCTGCGCTAATAATTATCTGGGCCTATCTGGCAACGCGCAGGTTATTGAATCCGCCAAAGCTGTTATGGATACCCATGGCTATGGTTTGTCGTCCGTTAGGTTTATCTGCGGCACACAAGACATCCACAAGGAGTTGGAAAAAAAGATCTCCGGTTTTTTAGGGACAGAAGATACCATTCTTTACGCGGCGGCTTTTGATGCTAACGGCGGAGTGTTTGAACCACTGTTTAATGAGCAGGATGCAATTATTTCTGATGAGCTTAACCACGCTTCCATAATTGACGGGGTGCGCTTGTGCAAGGCCCAGCGCCAGCGTTACAAACACGATGACATGGCCGACCTGGAAGAAAAGCTGAAAGCCACGCAAAATTGCCGACACAGAATTATTGTTACCGATGGGGCTTTCAGTATGGACGGCACTATTGCTCAACTAGATAAAATATGCGCGTTATCCGAACAATATAATGCCTTAGTGATGATTGACGAGAGCCATTGCAGTGGTTTTATGGGCAAGACGGGCCGCGGTACGCATGAGCACCATAACGTGATAGATAAAATAGACATTATTACAGGCACCTTGGGTAAAGCACTGGGCGGCGCATCCGGTGGGTTTACATCCGGCAGGAAAGAAATTATTGACATGCTTCGCCAGCGTTCACGCCCTTACCTGTTCAGCAATACGTTGGCCCCTGCAATTACCGGCGCCTCAATAGCGGTGCTGAATATGTTAAGCGAAACAACGCAACTGCGTGATAAACTGGAACAGAATACACAATACTTTCGCAAAGCGATGTCACAGGCAGGCTTTGATATTAAACCGGGCGTGCACCCCATTGTACCTGTTATGTTGTATGATGCTAAACTGGCGCAGGAGTTTGCTGCAAAAATGCTGGATGAAGGCATTTATGTAATTGGTTTTTATTACCCTGTAGTACCGCAGGGCAAGGCGCGCATCAGGGTGCAGCTATCCGCCGCACACGAGCAGGAACACTTGGATAAAGCCATTGCGGCGTTTACCAAAGTGGGCAAGGACCTGGGTGTGCTTAAATAATACGTATAAGTTTTTTATATTTGTACGTATAAAGAAAAAGGCTATGAAACTTACGCTGAATATAGAACCGGGGTTAATAGAGAAAATGAAACAGGTTGCTAAGAAAAAGAACACGAGCATTTCTAAAATGGCCGAGCAGTTTTTTAAACGAGAGGTAGAGTCTGAAAAAGAGCCTTTCAGAATGAAGACGGAAGACGAAATATCTGATTGGGTTAAGGGATTAGTAGCTGTATCGGAACCCGTTCCCGATTTTGACCACAAGGCAGAGTACGGAAAACATTTAGAAGAAAAATACGGGCTGTGAAGAAAATATTTTTCGACAGCGACATAATGTTAGATGTTACTTTGCGCAGAGAGCAGTTCTATTTACCCGCATTAAATCTGTTTGAAGTTTGTCATCAGCAAAATATAGCAGCAGTTACATCATCTGTAGCATTTATTAATACAAATTACTTTTTGCGCAAACAGGCTCCGGCAACCAGATGGGGGTCTCTTCAAAGGTTAAGAAGTTTGTTGTCAATAATTGATGTAACAGAAGCGATGATAGATATGGCACTAAAGGAAGAGCATGCCGACTTTGAAGATGCCGTTCAATATTATGCAGCCTTAACGGCCAATGTCGATGCAATCATCACCCGAAACATTAAAGACTATAAACATGCAACGATACCGGTTTTAACAGCCGAACAATTTTTAAGAACACTAAGCTAAATGCAGGAAACTATTGATAAATACACCGCCGAGATAAAGGCATTCGCGGCTACAAAAGCTGATGAACTGGAAACTTTCCGCATCAAATTTTTGGGTACTAAAGGCATCATCAAAGATCTTTTCGACCAGTTTAAAACTGTCGGGCCGGAAGAGAAACGCACTTTTGGCAAGGTGCTTAACCAGTTTAAGCAATTAGCCGAGGAGAGGTACAATGAGCTAAAGGAAAGTTCAGCAACAGCGGTTGATACTTCGGTATCCGAAATAGACAAAACGCTTCCCGGTGACGGCTTTGAGTTGGGTTCGCGCCACCCACTAACATTGGTTCGCAACGAGATCATCGACGTGTTTAAACGTTTAGGCTTTGTTGTAGCAGAAGGACCAGAAATTGAAGATGACTGGCACAACTTCTCCGCACTAAACTTCCCCGAAGAGCACCCTGCCCGCGATATGCAGGATACTTTCTTTATCAAAAAAAACAGTGGTACTGACGATATCGCTTTGCGCACCCACACATCATCTGTACAGGTGCGCATGATGGAAAACGGCAAGCCGCCGTTTCGTGCTATTATGCCGGGCCGTGTTTACCGTAACGAGGCGATATCAGCCCGTGCCCATTGCTTCTTTCATCAGGTGGAGGGTTTGTATGTTGATGAGAATGTATCATTTGCTGACCTGAAGCAAACGCTTTACCATTTTGTACAGGAGCTGTATGGCGAGGGTACCAAAGTACGTTTCCGCCCTTCTTATTTTCCGTTTACTGAGCCTTCTGCCGAGATGGATGTATCATGCACCATTTGTAAAGGCAGCGGTTGCAATATGTGTAAATACAGCGGTTGGGTAGAGATATTGGGCTGCGGTATGGTTGATCCTAACGTTTTAGAGAATTGCGGCATCGACAGCAAAAAATACACCGGCTTTGCGTTTGGAATGGGCATTGAGCGTATTACCAATTTGAAATATGTTATAAAAGACCTGCGCCTGTTCTCTGAGAACGACGTACGCTTCCTTAAACAATTCCAGTCGGAAATTATATGACAAAAAAGTGGGGCACAGCTGTAATGTTGTTATGGTTGTTTGCCGGGTGTGGCAAGCAAGGCAATGTTGTGCCTTACGTTGCGGTTAATTTTATTTTGCAGCTAAACGACCCTAAGTACAGTCCGCTCCGCGCTATTGGTAGTGCCGTAAATATTGATGGCTATGGCGTATCCGGGGTTGTTGTAGCAAACACCGTTAAGGGTTATGTTGCCTACGACAGATGCAGCGCCTACGAACCCGAAAAGCGCTGCGCAGTTACTATTGACGATAATAAACTGTTGGTTACCGACCCATGTAGCGGCGCAAAATGGTTGTTGCAGGATGGAACGCCGAATAAAGCTCCCGCTGTGCGTTCACTTAAACCATATAATGTGTATATTGACGCGTCACGCAATTACTTAACCGTGTCTAACTGATCTTGGATGGAAGCCGAAAAAATAAAGGATAGCATAAAGCGGGCCGCGCAAGAGCTTTTTCGAAAATTTGGGTACCATAAAACCAGCGTTAACGAAATTGCCAAACGCGCACGCATTGCCAAGGCCACCATCTATAAGTATTTTGAAAGCAAGGAAGAATTGCTGCACACCCTGCTGATGGATTACATCCGCGTAAGTGTTGATGACCTGATCAGCAAAAGCAACCCCGAGGAGGATGAAGAAAAGCACCTGAGCGGCCTCATCATGAAAACGTGCCGGCTAAGCTATACTGTTTGTAATGAGTTTATCGGCTGGGATTTTATCCGAGAATCAACCAATTCGCAGGAGTTTTTAAAGAATTTGAGTAACGAGCTAGAGGATATGCTGATGTCGTCCTTCGCCCGGATACCCCACATCCGCAGGGATGGCAATTATATGCAGCGCCTGCGTTTCCTCATCACCTGCAGCAAAAGTATTGTATTCAGCTTTGCGTTTACTTCTGTAAGCGATAGCGACGTGCGCAAAAACTTTGTCTCCTTTCAAAAAGATGTATTGCCGTATTTGGTAAAGGCCGCTATCACTATCTAGGTGTAGCGTAGCAGTAGGGTAATACACCCTGCTACACCTCCTTTCCACACAACCCATAGTTAAAATTTTTTCCTGGGATGGGGTATCCACGCGTAATTGCTAGGGAGGAAGCGATCGCTATGCGATAGGCTGTGCAGGTTTTGTCACGAGTACGCTGCCCACTGGCCTACGGATATTGACAGTTAGATGTTTTTGGTATATTTAAAGTAATTAACCACCATTATGGACGATACACAAGACCCAAAAGTCGAGAAATTTACTCTCACCTTATCAAATGCCGCAGAACTCGCAAGCTTTGCATTGGCTTTAGGCTTAACTTTCTCTATAATAAGGAATTATTTATATTACGTCTTATACCTTCACGTACCTGTGTTTCAATACCTTTCATTAAGTGATGTTGTTTTAATAGCTCCGTCGGGTATTTTTTGGGCTATATATTATTCGTCAATAGATGCTGCCAACGTGGTTACCAAAAGTCTACAATTTACTCTTTGGCAGAAACTGTTTTTTGGCTTGGCGTTGTACGTTTTCGCTGGTTGGCTAATATGGATTGGATTTCATAATGAACCAATTGTTGAACAATCATTAAAAATTGTATTTAGGTATCCGTGGTACATTGCATTGATTGTTTTGTATGTGTCTATAATGATACATGCCCAAAAGTCTAATAGCAATTTCTTTAGTAAAAATAGGTATACTGCCGCTTTTATACTGTGTATTTGGTATGCAGCTTTCGATTCATATGCAAGTTACAGCGTTTTAACTAATCCATCTCGTCATATCCACCTTGTAATGAAAACTAAGAATAATAACAAAGTAGATATAAATCAAAATGTTATTTATGCGGGGCGAACAAATGATTACTGGTTTTTGTATGATTCTAAAACAAAATTTGTACGAGTGTTAAAAAATGAAGATGTTGAAGTTGTTGATTTTGATACTCAAACCTCTCTTCGTTAAGACTAATAATCTGGCGAGAGTATGCAGCGCAGGGAAAGCGGGCTGAGTGCTCGTGACGAAAATACTCCCACTCCTATCGCTTCAGAGATTGCTTCGTATCCTCGCAAAGACGCGTTAGACTAGTCGCTCATTTTCACTACGTCAATGACAAATGACAGCGCAGCAAAATGACTAATGACCAAAATCAATGCGCTTCCAGCCAATTCCTACCCGTTCCAATCTCCACCAAAATAGGCACCGTGGTTTTAATGGCGTTGCGCATCATCTCAACAATAATTGGTTTTACTATTTCTACTTCGTGGTTAGGCACATCAAACACCAACTCGTCATGCACCTGCATGGTCATGCGGGCATCCATCTTGCGGGCCTTAAATTCGCGGTGTATATTGATCATGGCTATCTTGATCATGTCAGCAGCCGAGCCCTGTATGGGCGCGTTAATGGCATTTCGCTCTGCAAAACCGCGTACGGTTTGGTTGGCCGAGTTAATATCGCGCAGGTAACGGCGGCGCCCCATCAGCGTGGTAACGTAGCCATTCTCGCGGGCAAAGTTCATGGTATCGGCCATGTACTGCTTAATGCCGGGGAACTGTGCAAAATAATTTTCAATGATCTCTGCAGCTTCTTTACGTGGGATGCCTAAATTCTGCGACAAACCAAAAGCCGACTGCCCGTAAATTATACCAAAGTTAACCGCCTTTGCGTTGCGGCGCTGGGTGCTGTCCACATCTTCAACAGCTATGCCGTAAACATTTGCTGCTGTAGCAGTATGGATATCAATACCCTGTACAAAGGCCTCCATCATATTGGCATCTTTGCTTATCTCGGCAATAATACGCAGCTCTATTTGCGAGTAATCCGCAGATACAATGGTATGGTGCTCATCCCTCGGAATAAACGCTTTACGTACTTCGCGCCCACGCTCCGTACGGATGGGGATGTTTTGCAAGTTAGGATTGGTAGAACTTAAACGGCCTGTTGCCGCCACGGCCTGGTTATAGCTGGTATGTACCCTGCCGGTTTTTTGATTAACCATTGTCGGCAGCGCATCCACATAAGTCGATTTAAGTTTTTGCAGCTGGCGATAATCTAAAATATCGCGCACTATGTCGCTTTTTGCAGCTAATGATAGTAGCACATCCTCGCCGGTTTGGTACTGGCCGGTTTTGGTTTTTTTAGCCTTGGGGTCAAGCATCAGTTTTTCAAACAGCACCTCGCCCAGTTGCTTCGGCGATGCGATGTTGAACCTAACGCCTGCCTTCTCGTAAACGGTTTTCTCTAATTTGGCAATGTCGGTTTCCAGCTCTTTGGAGAACTCTTTCAGCGTATCATGGTCAATCCGCACGCCTTCATGCTCTATATCAGCCAAAACATAAATCAATGGGTTTTCAATTTTATGCAGTAGCTCAACCGCACCGGCAGCTTTTATTTTTGGCTCAAAAACATCTTTTAATTGCAGGGTGATGTCGGCGTCCTCGGCGGCGTATTCTTTTATTTTTTCTATCTCCACATCGCGCATGCTGCCCTGATTTTTGCCTTTTGGCCCGATGAGTTCTGTAATGGAAACCGGCTTATAACCCAGGTAATTCTCGCTTAAAATATCCATATTATGGCGGGTATCGGGGTCAATAATGTAATGCGCCATCATGGTATCAAACAGGTCGCCCTGTATTTCAATGCCGTACCATTTCAGCATCAGGATATCATATTTAATGTTTTGGCCCACTTTACCGATGGTAGGGTCTTCCAAAACCTCTTTAAATTCGTGTGCAATGGCAATGATCTCGTGTTCAATCGCCGGGACAGGCACATACCAGCCCTCACCAGCCTTAACCGAGAAAGAGAGTCCTACCAATTCGCAATTATTAGCATCAGTACCGGTAGTTTCGGTATCAAAACAAAAGCTTTTTTGCTGTTTTAGCAGCGCTATAAGTTCAGCGCGTTTCTCTTTTGTATCTGCCAGGTAATACTCATGCGGAGTATTATTAATGTTCTTTCCGGCAGGTTCAAACTCCGGCTCTTTAATGTCTTGTACATCAACCGTTAAGGTAGTGCGCCCATCGGCTACCGGCGCACCAAACATATCTATCTGCGTGCCCGATGATACGGCCTTTATTTCGGTAATACTAAAATCATCCCCAAAAACACGCCTACCCAGGGTGCGGAACTCTAGTTCGGCAAATAATGGTTCTAACAATTCTTTGCTTGGCGAGCAAATTTCTAAACCTTCTTCATCCAACTCAACGGGTACATTCAATAATATAGTAGCCAGCTTTTTTGAGAGCAGGCCCTGCTCGGCGTACGCTTCAACATTTTCTTTTTGCTTGCCTTTTAATTCGTGACTATGCGCAATTATACCCTCAACAGAGCCGTATTGTTTAATCAACGTCTTGGCTGTTTTTTCGCCAATGCCGGGTATACCAGGGATGTTATCCACGGCATCGCCCCAAAGGCCCAGGATGTCTATCACCTGCTCCACGCGCTCCACTTCCCACTTAGCCAATATCTCTTTTACGCCCAGTATCTCCATTTCATTACCCTGCCTGCCGGGCTTGTAGATAAAGATATTGTCTGACACTAATTGACCAAAATCTTTATCCGGTGTCATACAATAAACCTGATAGCCTTTCTGCTCGGCCTTTTTGGCCAGGGTCCCTATAATATCATCCGCCTCATAACCGTCAGACGTAATAACCGGGATGTTAAAACCCAGTATCAGCTTAAATATATAGGGGAGGGCTTTAGCAAGGTCCTCGGGCATGGCCTCGCGATGCGCCTTGTAAGCGGCAAACTCTGTATGTCTTTCAGTTGGTGCTTCGGTATCAAAAACCACGGCCATGTGGGTAGGGTTTTCTTTTTTCAACACATCAAGCAAAGTATTGGTAAACCCAAGTACCGCCGAGGTATTAAACCCGCCCGACGTAAACCGGGGCGTTTTACTCAAAGCAAAATGCGCCCGGTAAATAAGCGCCATACCATCTAAAAGGAATAGTTTTTTCATCTGTATTTTTGATTGCACCGATTTCTTTCGATCTCACTGATTACAAGTGTTGATTACACCGGTGTGTTTCAAAAATACGATTTATGTTGGTTATGAGAAGTAAGATTGTGCACGTAAACAACACACAATGGCGGCGTTTAACATCGGTTGGCGCATGCCGGGTTCACATCGCTGTTATTCAAAATCAAATACGATAATTCCTAATATAATTGCTCCGAAAATGATCATCCCCAAAACCCATGTACTTTAATTTGCCGCGAGGCATAACCCTGTAACTTAAGCAGCTTACGCAGCTGTGCTACCATAGTGTTGTTGCCGTTTATGTAAAAAACAACATCGTTAACTTTATGCTGCTGCTTCAGTATCCACTCCATTAAACTATGGTGCCCATACTCGTCTTTACGTTGCACCGCGTTTATGGGCGATTTAAAATATTCAGAAAATTCCCTGCGGTGCTCATCATTATTCATTACAACAGCGCCGGTAAAAGCAGCCTCGGGCAAAGTGAGTTGCTGTAATGCAAGCATATGGCCAAGGCTGCTTTCGTCCCCAAGCGCTATTATTGTTTTTTGCTCAGCAGCGCCCTGCCGGCTGCTGGCCGCACCAATGTAGCCAACGGTGTCGTCCTTTTTAAGTCCGCGTGCCCAGTTGCTGCCCGCGCCATTGTGTGCCGCATTAATAAATAAAGTGCAGGTGCTGGTTTCGGCATCCCAGCAGGCGGGGGTGTAATCGCGGTAGGTTAAAGTATCTACTTTAAATTTTATATAAGGCACCTCTGTCCATTTATGCATATTTAGTTGAGGCAAGTGCAGGTCTATCTCAACAATAGTTTGCTCTGCCCAAAACCTAACATCAAGCACTCGGCCTTCGGTCAGCAGTTTTGCCTCAAATAATTTACCTGCTGTTTTTTTTATTTTTTGGATGGTAGCTGTTTCCATGTTTGTTTTTCTTTGATACAAAGGAACATGGTTTTTGCATGCTAAAAATTAGCAGCATTGCGGCAATGATTGGACTATTTAAGGTGTTTGTGTTTAAATTCAAGCGGAGTTATGCCCTCTGTTTTTTTAAACAAACGCGAAAAATAGGTATGGTCCTGATAACCTAACTGATGAGCAATTTCCTTAACATTTAATTGGCTGTAGTAAAGCAGGCGCTTCGCCTGTAACATCACCTCATTGGTAATAAGGTAAGTTATAGAAAAACCGGTAACTTTTTTTAGCACCTCATTTAAGTACCCCTCGGTAACATTCATCATTCCGGCATATGCGGATGCACTTTTATGGGCAACAACATTTGCTGTTAGCAGGGCTTTAAATTGCCGGGCCATTTCTGCGGCCCGCGGTGCTTTTACGCCACTTGTATTTGGTTTGCTGTAAGCATTAGCAACAATGTTAATAAACGCATGCAGTAAAGCGAAGGTTATGGGCAGGTGAAAGGCATCGTCTTTGTTGCTGTTGAACCTGCTTTGCAATAAATTTAACAGGCGATTAACCTCGTCAATCTGTTCGGCATTTAAAGTTATGGGCTGTTGTGTTATTAACTGCCCCTCAAAAACGTCGCGGCAAGGGGTCGGCACCAGGGAGGTGTCCACCGCAATTGACCAGCCACTTAATACACCGCTGTTTAAATAATGGTGCACCTGGCCCGGCAGGATATACGTTAACATGTTCTCCTGAAAATGGACCTCATTAAAATCCAAAAGTACCCGGGCCGAGCCGCTTTCCAGCACAAAGAAAAGATAATGATCATCGCGGTGGGCGCCCAGGGTGCTGGCATCTTTAGGCATGCGGTCTGATCTGAAATGCTTTATTTCAATACCGGTGCTTGCCCGGGTTTTAAGCTGATGCAGGGGAATATGCTGTGCCATTGCGCTTACTATTTATAAGAACACGCCGGCACATGGTCATTCACCATGCCGGTGGCCTGCATAAAGGCATAGCAAATAACACTGCCAAAAAATGTAAAGCCGCGCTTTTTCATATCCTTACTTATAGCGTCGGATATTGGGGTAGTAACCGGTGTTGCCCCCGATGTGTTGTTAAGCGGTTTGCCATCAGGCATAAAGCTGTACAGGTAGTTATCAAACGAGCCAAATTCTTTTTGTACCTGTAAAAACAGGTTGGCGCTTTTAATAGCTGCTTTAATTTTAAGCCTGTTACGAATGATGCCTGCATCCTGCATAAGGCGCTCGGCGTCTTCATCTGTAAAAGCAGCTACTTTATGTACGTTAAAATCGGCAAAAGCCTTGCGGTAACCTTCGCGGCGTTTTAAAATGGTGAACCAGCTTAAGCCGGCCTGAGCAGCTTCAAGGATCAAAAATTCGAAAAGCACATTATCATCATGCGTGGTTTTGCCCCATTCTTCGTCGTGGTATTGCATATATAATTGGTCGGTGCCGCACCAGGCGCATCTTTTTAAGGTTGGGTTTTCCATATCAGCAAATAAAAAAATAAAGATAGTAAAGAGAATTAACGTGCCAATAATTTTAGCAAACGAATAGTGATCTACTATGATAAATTGACAAAAACATTAGATATAGATTGAATCAATTTATTGTTACATTTACAATAGATTTTGTTTATAATGACGATAGTTCAATTAGAATACATTGTTGCGGTTGATACTTACCGCAGTTTTGTGGTAGCAGCCGAAAAATGTTTTGTTACCCAACCCACGCTAAGTATGCAGGTGCAGAAGCTGGAAGATACGCTGGGGGTAAAACTATTCGACCGCAGTAAGCAGCCGGTAACGCCTACCGAGATAGGTGTGGATATTATTCAGCAGGCACGGGTAATGCTGGCCGAGAGCGAGAAGATAAAAGAGATCATATCCGACAGGCAGCGCGAGCTTTCGGGCGAGCTGAAGGTAGGCATCATCCCTACCATATCGCCCTACATACTGCCAAAGGTGCTGAAAGGCTTTATAGAAAAATATCCGCAAGTAAAACTTATTGTCTGGGAGCAAACTACCGAGCAAATTATCCATCAGCTAAAGCTGGGCACTTTAGATTGCGGTATACTCTCTACTCCATTGCGCGAAAGCGCTTTAAAAGAGATCCCGGTTTTTTACGAGAACTTTGTGGCCTACGCATCAAAAAACAGCAAGCTATCTAAAAAGAAAAGCATTACGCCCGATGATATTGATATGGAAGAGATCTGGGTGCTGAACGAGGGCCACTGCATGCGCGAGCAGGTGCTGAACATTTGCCAGCGGCGCAAAGCAACCCAGGGCTTTCAGCATTTTGAATACAACACCGGCAGCGTTGAAACCCTGAAACGCATGGTAGAGCAAAACAACGGCGCCACCATTTTACCGGAGTTGGCGCTGGCAGATATGAGCGAGAAACAAATGGAGCGCGTGCACTATTTTAAATCGCCGGAGCCGGCCCGCGAGGTGAGCATTGTAATACAGAAGAATTTTTTAAAGCGCAGGATGATTGAAGCACTTAAAAATGAGATACTGGAGCTGGTGCCCAAGCGGATGAAATCAAAAAAGAAAAAGGAAGTGATGGAGATATGATAGGGCCCTTAAACTTTCGGTATAAGGGACGCTGACTGGCGTGGACAGAAAAAGGGTCACTAAAACGTTATCGTTAATTTTATGGAAAGTAATGCCACTGTATGTTTAAGATAGTAGATATTTGAGTTGACTGCGGTTAACCACGCTGTTATAAGCCAATAATCCTATTTTCTAAGTTAATATATTACTGCTGATGGAGAATTCTCGTCGTCAATTTATCAGGCAGGCATCTATCGCCGGTGCGGGTGTTATGCTTACAAAAACAAGCTGGAGTGCCCAAAGTTATAAACGCATTATAGGTGCCAATGATAGGGTGCGCGTAGGTGTTGTGGGGATTTCTGACAGGCACAAAGGAGCCCATATGCCATGCTTTATGAACCACTACAAGGAGCTGAATTTTGACATTGTGGCCGTTTCTGATATCTGGAACAAGCGCCGTGATGAAGGTACTGCCGCCTGGAAAGCAAAGATGGGGCACGACATTGCAGCATGCCGCAACAACGAAGAAATGTATAATAAAAAGCTGGTTGATGCTGTATTTGTAAGCACAGCTGATTTTCAACACGCCCGCCATGCTATTGAGGCTGTAAAAGCAGGCTGCGACGTGTATTGCGAAAAACCCTTTGCTGAAACAATGGCAGACAATCGGGAAGCATTTAAAGTAATTAAAGCCTCTGACAGAATTGTTCAGATAGGCTCGCAAAGGCGCAGCGGTACCAATTATCACGCGGCAAATGATTTTATACGTTCCGGTAAATTTGGCGATATAACGATGGTTGAACTATCCTGGAATGTAAACCAGCCCGGACGCTGGCGCAGGCCCGACCTTGTAGCACAGCTAAAGGAGGAGGATACCGACTGGAAAAGATTTTTGGGAAACCGTCCGTTTGAAAAGTTTGACCCCAGAATATACCTTGAATACAGGCTGTTCTGGCCATATTCATCAGGCTTACCCGGCCAGTGGATGAGCCACCAGATAGATACTGTTCATTGGTTTACGGGCCTGAAACATCCGCGAAGCGTAACCGCGAACGGTGGAATTTACCAGTGGAAAGATGGCAGGCGAAACTGGGATACAATAACCGCCGCGTTTGACTACGGCCCCGCAGATGATCTAACAAAAGGTTTTCAGGTTTCCTTTCAATCGCGTATGCATAACGGTACCGAAAATCCAACCGAAATTTATTATTCAAACGGTGGCGAGTTAAATTTAGACACCAACAAGATCTCGCCTAAAGGCGGGCTAACCCAGCGCATGGCCGCAGCAATGGGCATGCAGGCATTTCTGTTGCCCGAAAGCACACTGGCTGCCACAGAAAAAGTAGTGGCAAGCGCCAATACCGGCGCAGATGCTTTAACCTCTGCCCACGTGCGTAACTGGATGGAATGCGTGCGTAGCCGTAAACAACCTAATGCACCGGTTGAGGCGGGGTATGCACACTCAATTGCCAACATCATGACGACTGCGGCATCGCATACAGGCGGCAAAGCTACATTTGATGAGAAAACGCAGGAAGTACTGGTTAACGGAAAAGTTTTCAGGTACTAATACATTAAAATTTAAAAAAACTATCCCATGAATTTAAAAATGCTTATCAACATGGCGCTGTCTGCGGTTATGGCAACAGCCTTTATAAATAATGCCAGCGCGCAGTTGAATACACTTACCGCTAACGAAAAAAAAGAAGGCTGGAAATTGTTATTTGATGGTAAAACAAGTACGGGTTGGCGCGGTGCAAAGTTGAACGCCTTCCCAACGGCCGCCAATGGCTGGGTAATTAAAGATGGTTTGCTCACCATACAAAGCGCCAACGGCAAAGAATCACAAAACGCCGGGGATATTGTAAGCGTTGATGAATTTGGCGCTTTTGAATTGAGCTTTGATTTTAAATTAACCACAGGAGCCAACAGCGGCGTAAAGTATTTTGTTACCCTTAATGAACAATCGGGCGGCTCTGCTATCGGCTTAGAATATCAGGTGCTTGATGATGAAGTACACCCGGATGCCAAGCTGGGACGCGACGGCAACCGTACGCTGGCCTCGTTATACGACCTTAAAACCTCCAACAAAGCGGGTGCTGTTAAACCCATTGGCGAATGGAACACGGGTAAGGTTATAGTTTACCCCAATAACCATGTAGAACATTGGTTAAATGGAGTTAAAGTTTTAGCATACGAACGTAAATCGCCTGAATACAGAGAGTTGGTTAAAATGAGCAAGTATAAAGTTTGGAAGGATTTTGGCGAAGCCGATAAGGGCCACATCTTGTTGCAGGACCATGGCAATGAAGTTAGCTACCGAAACATTAAGATCAAGCCGCTATTATAACGCCACGCTAAACGGGGAAAGTAAATGTTCGCGCGCACTACTTTAAATTGCCCGAGCCGGCCCGCGAGGTAAGCATTGTAATACAGAAGAATTTTTAAAGCGCCGCATGATTGAGGCGCTTTAAAATGAGATACCGGAACTGCTGCCCAAGCGTATGAAATCAAAAAAGAAAAAGGAAGTGATGGAGATATAATTGCGAAGGCGTTAATGCCTTTGCAAGCGTTGCAGGGTGCGTTCATCTCTTTCGCCGTTGTAAAATTTGTCAAGCACTTGCGCAAACACGGGGAAGGTGGCGGGTACTGCATCAAACAAGGTCATACATGATCGCAATTTAAGGTCATCCGGGCTGCCGAAAATGGCGTGGGCATCATGGGTATCTAAAGCCAGCAGTGCCCTGCAGATCTCAGTAAGCCTGTGGCCCAGTTCCTGGTCCATCAAATAATCTGTTGCTTCCTGTAGGTCTGCAATAGCATAATGTTTAGAAATCTCTGTAGACCCCAGGCCGGCTATCTGCGGAAAAATATACCACATCCAATGGCTGCGTTTACGCCCGGCTTTTACCTCTGCCAAAGCTGTTTCGTAGTCTTTGTGCTGGGCATCCTTAAATCGTTGCAGATCGCTCATCTGTTTGTTTAACATTAATTTTAGTCGAGCACCACCTGCCATTGCTGCTCATCATTCAGCATATAGCCCAGGCCGTCACTCATTTCGTGCACCTCTTTTTGATGTTTTTGGTTGAAGCGTACGTGCAGCTCACCTACTGCAGTTCCGTTTTCCCTTTTGAGGTACAGCAGCAGCGAAGCCATATTGGGCGCAACGTCTCTCAATTGCTCATAGTCGCCTTCTTTAACAAATGCCGAGCTCATTTATCCAGTTTTTGTTCAACGGCTTTCCGCTGGTTGGTTCCTGCCGACTTTTTAGCGGCTGATACTTCTTCTTTGTTTGTGCCGGTTTTTTTGGCTTCGTAATTCAACTCATGGGGCTGTTCTGATACAGAACGGCGCTCAACTTTGGTTCCTTTGGTGCTCATCGATTGTATTTTACTATGAATAATACAAAGCGGGTGGGAGGTCGGTTTTAATTTTGGGGTAAATAAATTAACTTGGAGGCGAGGAGGTGTTATCAACAAAGGTAGAAAAGCAACTATACAGAATTACTGCATCTATTATTTGACGTTAAATAGAGGCATATTTTATATAGATATCTTATTGCGGTCTAAGGTCTTTATGAAATCTTCGCAATAAGGCACACCGGAGTTTTCTCTTTGCAGCTTATTAAAAATCTGTGAATGCTTTTTTTCACCCCTGAACTTAAAAAGATCTAGGGAGTTAGGCTTCAATTTATAGCCAAGTTTAATGAAAGCTTGGCATAATCTATAGCTGATATAAGGATCTATTTCAGAAAAATCTCTGTCTACGTCGACAAATTTATAAGAGGCTAACCATCCTTCTATTAGATTTTTTGTCTTGTTTATAATTGTTAATATACCTTTAAATTCCTTGTCGGTGTTATATTTTTCAACATCCGTTATAGTACTGATTTTTTCAAGTAGGCCCTTTACCTTTTTTTCGCTGACCCAAACACTGCGCCCATCAAATCTAATTGATAAGAATGAAAAGACGTGAAAAAATGGATTAACGATTCTTGTTTTGGAGAATTTTGAATGAGGGGGATTTAGTAAGTCGTGTAATTCTAATCCTAGCCTTTTTTCTAATTCTTCTTTTGCGATTAGTAAAGCCCGCTCAGCATCTTCATGTGACTTACATAATACGATGAAATCATCTGCATATCTCACCAGTGCCAGCTTTTCATTAATCATACGTTGATCAAAATCAGCTAAATAAATATTTGCCAATAGTGGTGATAATGAATTGCCTTGAGGAATCCCTTCTATAGAGTCTAAAAAATAATGATGATATTCATGTGCGTGATGTTCAAGATTACCGACGCTCTGTGACAAGGCATCTTCGATTAAATTATTGATGGAGGTGTCAGGTAAATCATCAAAAACTTTTTGAAGTAACTTCTTCCGGTTTACGGTATCGAAAAATTTCTTTATATCAGCTTCTAAAATTATGTTGCAGCCATTTTTAAAATGTTCAATCATTTTACCGATTGCTTGTTCAATACCCTTGTCCTTTTGATATGCAAAACTGCATTGATTATTTAATAAATATTTGGCCGACAATAGCTCTTCTAACTTACTAGAAAGAGCCTTTTGGACTAATCTATCTCGGATGTCAGCAATTCGTAACGGCCGAAACTCCCCTGGGTTCTTTTTGGGAATTAAGACAGCCCTAACCTCATTAAACGAGTATTTTTTAGATAGCAGTTGTTTGCTGATTGCCTGAATTTGGATGTCTAAAGTATTTTTAAATTCATCAATAGTCTCATACGACATCCCGTGCGAGGTTCTATTTGATTTGTTTAATTTATCCCAAGATTCCTTTAAATAAAGGGGGGAAGCGATACTTTCTAACAGTGATACCAAAAGTGAAGGTTAAATTTTTGTAGTTATTGCCGTTCCGTACCATTGCCATGGTTTCAGCAGACACAAAAATTAAAGGGCAGATAAGTGAGCCTATGATACAAATCTAGCCGATAATAGACCAGACTTTACGCATCATTCGCTCCATCGCATTGGCTAAGGTTGGGATTTGCTCCCTTCCAATGCCAGGTGAATTGCAACCCTGCTTAGTTGCATCTTGCAATTGTGCCGAGGTGTTTGTTTTAGGCATACTATTCATCTTACTCAAATTTAATGTTTTTTCTGACTTTTGCAACTTTTTTCAAAATAATCTCGACCTGCGCTTCGCCGCCTTTTAAAATTCGGTACTCCATTGTAACGGAAACTGCAAGCCTGCTGAATACAATGGTTCTCGAAGGGCAGATAAGTGAGCCTATGATACAAATCTTGCCGATAATCGACCAGACTTTACGCATCATTCGCTCCATCGCATTGGCTAAGGTTGGGATTTGCTCCCTTCCAATGCCATGACGCAAATATACTTTATTTTCAAGTATTTATAAATATTTGTTGTTAGATTCTATTACAACCAATACCTGAATTTATTTTAGAAGGATTTAAATTTGTGCATCTTGTATTAGTCGTCATGGTGAACCCTCAGACCTATAGATTGGTCTTAGCAACTAACTATATATATGGGTGAATGCTATGGCACTCCAAACAGTCCTCTGATAATGTTAAAACCACATTTTTGTACCATTTTGATGAAGCAAATGAACGTATCTGTTTACATTCAATTGCACTTAAATTCTCCATGACTCCACCTTTGACTAAAATTACTTGATCGAAAAATTCGTAAATAGTGCCTCCCGCGACTGTGTGAGCTGATAAGGGATAGCCTAATTTAGGAATATCAAAGGCTATGTCACGAAATGCTTGAAAATTGCCTAATTCAACAAACTGGCCGTTTTGCTCTAAAAAACCGGTGTAATAGATTTTGCCTTTATCACTGACCGTAAACGATTTCGTCAACGAATTGAACGCAAAAATAATGTTTTCCTGCCGTGAAGCCTTTGCTAGGCGTGCTGTTAACGCCGTTTTTTCTACAGCAAATTGTGTGATTTTTTGGTTACGGTATCCGCCATCGTCTGCTTTGAACGTTATTGCTTCATCCGAATCTTCATTTTGTATTTCGTTCACAAAGTAATCTGCCTCAGTATCATTTCTATAATTAATAAAATTGTAGTTTGCCCACCCCGTGCGAACCGAATCACGTTCTATTGCTTGGTCGCGAATTTGGAGGCGTTCCCTCAACGAGACTATCGAGCCAGCAAATAAACCATCTTGTTTAGTACTAATCAGTAATTGTCCTATTCGTGCATTAATATTAATTGACTTTCCTTCAAACACGCGCAAAAATCCTTTCCCAGCTACTGTATCACCTTCAACTGTTAGCTGACACTCATAAAGCCCATCGCGGTTACCGATAAAAGCACGTTGGGCGTAAATAATAAAATCTAGAGATTGCGATATCGGAAGTGGACAGATTGTGGTTAAATCATCATCGTGTATCTTTACTTCAAAGCGAGATGAATCTGTTTTTTCCCAAAAAGCAGAGAAATGGTCGTAATAAATTCCGTATTCGTTAAATTTCTTAGGGGATTCTAATTGGTCGTTATTAAATAGCACTTGGCTAAGAAGTTCGTTGTCATAAATGTCTTTACCTACAATATATTTTTGAAAGAAAAACCACTGCTCAATAAATTTTAAATAACCGTCGCTAGTTAACACAAACAATTTGCCCATGTAGTAGTAGGCATCAGTTATATCATTAAATATTCTAAGTGTAATCGGTTTCATAGTTTTTTCCTTTCTATGCGTGTGCGCGTGGTTTTACTAATCACTTGTTGATTAACCATAATATCTAAAAGGCTATCACAAGGAATGTTTTCCAGTTTAATGCACTTAACAGGATAACCATGCCAAGGATCATTTGTATTTCTAGGTTTGGGAAACTTTGCCACCCGTTCATTAGTCTGACCAAGTACTTCACTACAGTCGTTTACAACAGAAAAATAACAATTATTTTCATCGCAATATAATTCAAAATTTGGTGAACAAGGTGACTCGGCAATTTCAAACACCGTCAGCTGCTGGTTTTCGGGAATCGCCCAGCGTGTTTTGTCGTGGCTAATGCGCGCATTAATGCCATGGTCCGCCTTTGCCTGATATAGCTTTCCCTTTTTTGTAGGGCCGTATGTACCGTTTGTGTTTCTAATATTAGTCGTGAGCATAGTGAAAGGTTAATATCGTGATAGGTTAATTCTATGAAAGTAAGAAAATTATTATATTATATTAAAAATACATGCGAGTAGCATACTCGTGACTTGTTACCCAATACCAACACCACCCCTAATTTTCAATTTCCCAAAACCATCCGCCTCCCCGCCTGTACTTATATTAACAGAAACAAAATTTTTGTAAACTATAATTAATATTGTTATGGCAACATTAAGCAATAAAAAGGTAGCCATCCTTACCGAGGAAGGCTTTGAGCAGGTAGAATTGACCAGCCCCTTAGAGGCGTTGAAAAACGCGGGCGCGCAGGTAGATGTGATCTCGCCAAAAAGCGGCAAAATAAAAGCATGGAACCATACCGACTGGGGTATTGAGATTGCTGTAGACAAAGAACTAAGCACCGTTAGCCCCGACGATTACGACGCGCTGGTGCTTCCCGGCGGCGTGATGAACCCGGACAAGCTGCGGATGAATAAAGAAGCGGTGGCCTTTGTATCGGCCTTTTTAGATGAAGGTAAACCGGTGGCGGCTATTTGTCATGGTCCGCAGGTATTGATAGAAACCGGCATGCTCAGCGGCCGCAACCTAACATCGTACCCATCCCTGCAAACCGACCTTAACAACGCCGGCGCCAACTGGACCGATGAGGAAGTGGTGGTTGACCAAGGTTTAGTAACCAGCAGAACACCCGACGATCTGCCCGCCTTCAACAAAAAAATGATTGAAGAAATTGCCGAAGGGGTGCATGTGTAGGTTATAAGGGGCGAGTTTTGAGCGGCGAGTGACGGGATTATTGATGGTGTTTGAAAAGTAAAGAGCGACGGGCGGTGCGATTCCCCTCTCGAGAGGGGTGTAGGGGTGTGTTAGCCGGGCGGCTTAAAACACACCCCCGCAGCCGCACAATCCCAATGAGCCCCTCTCAAGAGGGGAGTTTTGGCGTATATAATAGGTTATTATTTAACCACACCCCATGCTACCCGTCGGCCGTAAAGCTTCGGGCGAAAACGCAACGCGTACATGGCCTTACGTGGTGGCAAAGGCATCAGGAACGTTGCGGTTACAGTTTAACAAAGCGAAAAATTTAGTCCGCCGCAACGGGACGTAGCCGCGGCGCATTGCGTTTTGCAGGGCAAAGGCCCTGTGCGGCAAGGAAGCCTTACCGGCCGACAAGCGGTTTGGTACTTTGTCGCGACAAAGTACCAGAAGTCTGAGGAAAGCGCGAAAAGGCCCGCGCTCGATGGTTCGACAGGCTCACCATGACATCCCACCTTAAAAAGCCTCATTCAGCCCAAGAAAAAACCCCCTTGCACCATACCTGCCCCAGGCATAATCAAGGCATAAATTGGTGCGGGTGGCTTTGTTAAACAGCACCCGCAGGCCACCGCCGTAGCCCGGTTGCCAATGTTGAAACAGCTTAGTCCCGGCATCGTCATTAGCGGTTTGCATGTTTAAAAAGCCAACACCGCTTAAAAATTTGTTTTTTGTTATAGGGAAGCGGTACTCTACTTCGGAGTAGTTGTATTGCGTGCCTTTAAAGTAGCCCGTAGTATAACCGCGCCCGCTGCGGAACCCGGCATCTTTTGCCGTCCCCGGTAACTCAAGGTAAGGCACAGCACCACTTAACAGGTACGATCCCCAGTTCCAAAACGCGATAACATGCTCAGGGTGGGTGGTTGATAAACTAAAATACTTCCTAAAATCAGTAGTGAACTGCAGCGCGTTCCTGGTACTACCCATCCAGCTTTGGTTAGCGCGGAGGCCCGCATCTACATAAATACCTTTATAAGCACGGTTTAAATTGTCGCGCGTGGTATACTGTATATTAAATAGCAAGCCATTGGCCGTATACCGGTCCTGCGCAAACCCATAGCGCTCATTATAAATATTGTAAGGCGTGGAGGTATTGGCGGCGGCTCCTTCATCCATATTCCGGCGGATATCAAACGATACACCGGCACCAACAAAAAGGCCCTTATCAATTTCTTTATATACCTTTTCTCTAAAGTTGAAGTAGAGCGAGTGCAGGGCGCGGCCCTTACGTTCGGGATTGGCCAGTACATGGTCGGCAGCGTTATTTGTTGTGGGAACCTGCCCAATACCCAGCCCAAAATCGGGCGTTACTGTTTTTGCAGCCACCAAATTGCCCTGGAAATTCCACTTATTGCCCGAGGTATAAATGTTATGATTGATATAAAAATATATGATGCCTTTAGTGGTGATAGAGGCTGATGTGGCCGCCACCGACATAAGCGTATTAGGATCGGTCCCCAACTTACGGCCGGCCACGGCTTTGATCCCTATTTGTGCGCCGATACTGGGGTTAGCCGCTATATTGGGGATAATAGTAACACCCGATCGTTTTTTTAATGAATCCGGCTTTTGTTTGGGGCGAAAAATATGCTGAACAAGATCGCCAACATCATACTGCCCGGAGAGCGACTCAACCTGGGGTGCCGATTGTTTATGTAGCGAATCCGTTTTCAGGGTATCAACCGGCAAAGTCTGCGCCTGGCTGTAACCGTAAATGCCCACGCCAAGCGCTATCAATAATATTTGCCGTAAATTATATTTAAACCCCATGCCAGTATGGCGAAAACCGTTAAACTATCTGTTTAACCATCCTGTATGCACAATGTTTTTGTTGGTTGATGTTGCGGGGCTATACACTTGGGTGCAGAACAGAAGCTTGCCGCTTAAGGTTTAATAAATAAGTATAGCCTGATGCGTTGAATTTACATGTGCCGATGAGGGGGTTATGCGCTAAAATTTTGCTCCGCTTGCTACTGAATTTCACAGCATGTTAAAAATCAAATGGTTAACCCGAACTCACAGCTAAATTTCCTGACGAATAAGTTGCTTCGCTTTGTTCCATCAAAAAAACGCAAACCACTTACTTCCAATAGCTTACTAAAAATCCTGCTCCGCTTTGTTCCGCTTGTTTCACCCTCGCAGGCGGAACAAACTAATCTACCTTGCCATTGCTCACCGCGCCGTTTATTCTGCGCCAGATGTTAAGCGGGTTATTGTTTTGTAATTCCTCGGGAAGCAGGGTATCAGGCATGTTTTGGTAAGCCACCGGCCTTGTAAAGCGGAAGATAGAAGCCGTACCCACAGACGTGGCCCGCGAGTCGGAAGTAGCCGGGAACGGACCGCCGTGCACCATGGCGCTGCTTACGTCAACCCCCGTAGGGAAACCGTTGATAATGATGCGGCCCACTTTAAGTTCCAATATGTCAATCAGTTCTTTATAAGCTTCCAGGTCGGCAGGTGTGCCATGTATGGTCGCCGTTAAATGGCCCGAAAGGTTACGGGCTATGTTCAGGATCTCGTCTTTAGAAGTAGCCTCCACCACAATACTCTCCGGCCCGAAGATCTCTTCGGCCAGTGTGGCATCAGCCATAAACACGCTGCTGTCGGTTTTAAACAATATAGGTGAACCTATGTTCAAACCCTCCAATGATTGGCCTTTTGACAGTACCTCTACACCGGGATGAGCCGCCCTGTGCTCAACACCGCTATTAAACGCGCCCGATATATTGGGCGCCAGCATTACGCCACCAACCGTATGCTGAAAGTGCTCCTGCAGTTTGTTGGCAAAGTCCTCAGCGTCCTTAGATTTCTCGTATAATAAGATGCCGGGGTTGGTGCACAACTGCCCCACACTGGCGCTTACAGAAGCCGCGAAGCCCTGCGCGAAGTTATCGGCCTGGTTCTTAGCTATCTCAGGCAATACAAATACCGGGTTTGAGCTGCCCATTTCGGCATAAACCGGGATGGGTTCGTCGCGTTTCATGGCCATATCAAATATAGCCTTGCCCCCGCGGTATGATCCTGTAAAACCAACCGCTTTAATAACAGGGTGCACCACCAAAGCCTGCGCAACGGCCAGGCCGTTATCATACAAATGCGAGAACACACCATCGGGCATGCCGGTTTTTAACGCAGCCCGCTGTATGGCTTTGGCCACCATTTCGCCAGTGGCGGGGTGTGCCGGGTGCGCCTTAACTATTACCGGGCAACCGGCAGCAAGGGCAGCAGCGGTATCGCCACCTGCGGTTGAGAAAGCGAAAGGGAAGTTGCTTGAACCAAACACCAGTACCGGGCCAAGGCCAATATGCATAAAGCGTACATCGGGTTTTGGGCGGGGTGTGCGGGTGGGTTCGGCGGTTTCAATGCGGGCATCCAGCCATGAACCTTCGCGCAGCAAATTACCAAACATTTTAAGCTGGTTAATTGTGCGGTTAAGTTCTATGGTAAGATTGGCATGCAGCAAAGCTGTTTCGGCCATGCACATGGTTAACAGATCATCGCTGATGGCCGTCATTTCAGCTGCAATAGCATCCAGAAATGTTGCCTTTTCAAGGCCTGATTTTTTACGGTAGATAAGAAAAGCCGATGCTGCTTTTACAGCAGCTTCTTCAATTTCGGCAGCTGTGGCCGAGTGGAAATCGGCTATCTTTTGGCCGGTGGCAGGGTTGGTTGACTGCCAAAGAACATCGCCCCCGGCCTTAATTTCAAAACCTATGATCTGTTTTCCTTCAATCATGATCGAATAAATTAACGCCGGGGGCGTGTTTGTATTAAGAAGTAACGGTGTTGCTCAGGGTGCCTATACCTTCAATAGATATGTTCACAACATCACCAACCTGCAGGCTAAATTCGTCCTGAGGAATGATGCCTGTACCTGTCATCAGGAACACGCCGTATTTAAAATCTAATTCTCTGAATAACCACGAAGCCAGTTCGCTGTGTGTACGTTTCATCTGGCTGATAGCGATAGACTCGGTAAATGCTACTTCGCTGCCTCTTTTAATCTCTAAAGTTATTACTGCCTCAGGGTTAATAGGTGCGTCGCTAACATAAATGCAAGGACCAACAGCGGCAGAACCGGTGTATGATTTAGCCTGCGGCAGATACAAAGGATTTTCGCCTTCAATATCGCGTGATGACATATCGTTACCAATGGCATAACCTTCAATTGTTCCGGCAGAGCACATAAACAAAGTAAGCTCAGGCTCTGGCACGTTCCATTTTGAATCTTTACGAATACGGACATCAGCACCTGTACCAACGGTACGGTATGCCGGGGCTTTAAAGAAAAGCTCTGGCCTGTCGGCGTTATAAACACGATCATAAAAAGTACCGCCACCGGCGTCTTTTGATTCTTCTATACGTGCAGTACGGCTACGGAAATAAGTTACTCCTGATGCCCACACTTCCTGATTAACAAGCGGCGCCAAAACCTCGCCGTTAATTGCATCAGCTAATGATGAGTCGGCAGTTAAGCTTCCAATTTCAGCAAGAACATTGGCGTATAAGCCTTGTCTGTTAATAAAAGTATCCCAGTTGGTTTCAGTTGAGAGAAAGTATTGCCCTTCGTTATCAATGACAATGCCGCGTTTGGTGTTGTATATTTTCACTTGTATCAGGTTTAATTCTGTGGCGAATATAGGGCTTATTGGTAATAAAGCCAATAATACACAGCGTAAAAACTATATTACCTAAGCACTAAGCCTTCAAAACGCCGGCAATTATGCGCTCCATATCTTCCAGATCAAAGGGCTTGGCTATATAGCTTTCGGCACCAGCCTGTTTGGCCAGCAATTGTATATCGCTATTGGCAGAAAAATACACTACCGGGATGTTTTTCAACGTATCGTTGTTTTTAAGCGCCTGTGTGGCTATAATTCCGCCGGTATCAGGTATCCAGTTATCCATTAAAATAACGTCGGGCATAATGGGGTTTACCTTTTCAACAATCTGGTTGCAATCAGTGAAAACATGCACCTCCCAACCCTGTTCTTCAAGCACATAGGTACACACACTTAAAATATCTTCATCATCGTCAAAAATGACGATCTTTTTACCGTTAAACTTCATTAATTACCGCTCTGCTATGTTGCTTATAAGGGCCGTGAAGCTATACATAAGTATAAAGAAAAGCAAATTTTTTGTTGTAAGAAAAATTCTTGCACAGATCAGAACGCTACATAAGCAAGCAATGTCACCTGCCTGGTGCTTCTGTTGGCATCTGCAATAACAAGTGCTCCCTTATTAAATAGCGTTATACCCTCCCAGTCATTTCTAAAGCCATCAAAAACGGCAACCTGTTTCCATTTTTTTGCGCGATAGTTTTTTAGGTAGACAATACGGGCAAAGGTATGGGTTTTTAAATAATCGGGGTTTTGCGTAAGGCTGTCTTTAAGTACCGGCACCGCATGTTTAATATTGTTTTCGGCATTTTTTATGATACCATTGTCCAGGTATTTAGCGTAATCTCCATCCCAGAAATAATTGATAGCATACATACCACCACTCGGCGACGTAACTGCATCTGTATTGCGGAAATATAGAAAAGGTGTTTTAACAACTTCCGGAGCTTGGTTAAGTGATGTATCTATCAGATAAGCCAGGTTGCCATTTGGGGCCGAGTTAAACTCATAAAAAGCTATCAGTTTGTTTAAGACAGGCAGCCAGGTTATACTTTCATAGCCGGCATTACCAATGTAAAATGGCCTTTTAAGTGCTAAGCATCTCTCCGAATCTATAATTATTTCCTTTTTAAGTGTATCAATTGTGCCTTTTACAATATAACAGTTGGCCGCGGTGTCGGCAGTTTCTATCGCCATGTATACATTTTTACCTACAAAGGTGATGGTCTCAAAGCCCTGATATATTTTTTTTACAGCATCGGGCAGTTGGCCAAGGTTGCGCACCTTTAGGGTATTAAACGCGGTTAACGCCGTGTCTTTGCCGGCAATAACCCTGTTTATACTATCTGCGCGCAAACTGTAGATGTTAAACTCGCCGTCAAGCCCGGTTTCTTTAAAACTGCCGTATTGGGGTAAAAGGTAAACGCGGTTGCCTAATTGCGCCAGGCCCGAAAATTCTTCGTTTATGCTTCGCAATGCCGTGGGGAGTGGAATGGTTTTGTATTTGGATTGGCCCTTGGTAATACTTGTAGTTAAAAGCATGACCGACGTTAGCAGCAAGAAATTTAGTTTATACCCGAACATGAAAATCAAATGCTAAAAATAAACCATCTGCATCGGTTTTTTCTATTTTGGGGCATAATTTCATTCAGAAATAATGGTTAGTTAATGCTGCTAACAGGAGCAAACAAGTTTAAAAATTAATACAGACTTGTTTTTTAAATAAAAAAAGCCCACCCCTTTTAAGGGTGAACTTTTTATAAATGCAGTAGTATTTACATTTATGGGGATTATTAAGATCAGTTAACGGCCGCAAGATATGCCATATTTTGGCATTTTTATAATTTTAATTGAAAAAAAGCCATTTGATGTAAATATTTTCATTAATAAATCAATTTTATGATAAAAATTATAGAATATTATATATAATTTTACATTGATACAAAAAAATCATTGTGATATACAGTGTTTTTTTTGCTTAATATACACACAAATTGACCGATGATGAAGAAAAGTAAAGCCATATGCGACCAAAACAACTGTTTTTTGTTTCAAAACACGATGAAGGAATGGCATCCGGCAATTTTACAGAATCAAAAAACGTTCAAGATAAAAAAGGGCGAGGTAATATTTAAAGAAGGCGACGAAGTTAAGGGTGTTTTCTTTGTTAATTCGGGCAATGTAAAGGTGCACATAAAATGGGATGCTTATAAAGAACTCATTGTAAGGTTTGCCAAAACGGGTTCAATTGTTGGGCACCGGGGCATCGGCAGCACTACGGGCTATCATGTATCGGCCACGGCGTTAGAGAACAGTGTGATATGTTTTGTTGACATTGATTTTTTTGAAGCCACATTAAAGGTGAATACGGAGTTTACCTACAAAATGCTACATTTTTTTGCCAGTGAATTGCGGGAGTCTGAACGCAAAATGCGTAACCTGGCGCACATGTCGGTAAAGGGGCGGGTTGCAGAATCCTTACTACTGCTTCAAAAACAATTTGGTATTACCAATGATGGGTTTATAAATATTGATCTGAGCAGGCAGGATCTTGCCTCCTTTTCGGGTGCTACGTACGAAACCGTATTCAGGGTGATAAATGAACTGGTGAGCGAAAAGCTGGTTTCGCTTTCAGGTAAAAGCATTGCTATTACAAACCTGGACGGGCTTTCCAGGCTTACCGTTTTAAACGATTGATGTAAATTTATTTTATCAACAGGTGTAGCGTAGCAGGTGAGGTGCTACACCCTGATACACATGCTACACCCCGGCTACACTTTTATTAGTAGTTGATTTTGATGACGATTATTTGGCACTTAATATGGTATAAGTTGCTTTGAGCCAAAAGCATGCAGGTGTTGTGAGTATTGCAGCTTATAACGAAAGCATTTCAACTACTTTCAGTAAATCAGTATTCAAATCAATATTGTGTTTGATAGCCCGCTCAAACGAGGTGCCTGTTATGCTATTATGTATTAAGCCTATCATTTCATTGCGATGCCCGTTTCTTAGTACTTCTACAGCTGCAACGGCCAGGCGGCTTGCCAGAACGCGGTCCATGCAGGTAGGTTTTCCGCCCCGCTGTATGTGGCCCAGTACTGATACGCGGGTGTCATAATTAGGATACTTGTCTTTTATAATGCGGCCAATCTCAAAAGCTTCTCCAGGTTCTTCACCTTCGGCCACCACCACAATTTTTGACGCTTTATCTTTACGCCCCATTTCAAGGCGGGCAAACAGAGCAGCCATGTCTGAACGTGTACCCGGAATCATCATAGCCTCGGCACCTATAGCTATGCCTACACGCAGCGCAATCAAACCGGAATCGTCACCCATCACCTCAACAATAAATAATCGGTCGTGCGATTCTGCAGTATCGCGGATCTTATCAATCGCTTCAATCGCAGTATTAATTGCGGTATCGTATCCAACAGTAAAGTCTGTGCCTAATAAATCGTTATCAATAGTGCAAGGAACACCAATTATAGGCAGATCGTATTCACGGCCCAAATTTTTAGCACCAATAAAGGTACCGTCGCCGCCTAAGGCAATAAGGCCATCAATTTGGTGAGATTTGATCTGATCATAAGCTTTTTTGCGGCCTTCTGGAGTTCTGAATTCTTCGCTGCGCCCGGCTTTAAGAATGGTGCCTCCGCGCTGAATGATATTGGATACCGATTTACGGTCCATGGGCACAAACTCCCCATTTATCATTCCTTCATAACCGCGGCGTATACCAACAACTTCCAGATCATATAGTGCTGCGGTGCGTACAACCGCCCTTATGGCAGCATTCATTCCCGGCGAATCACTTCCAGACGTAAATACGCCTATTTTCTTTATCTGAGTCATGCTTAAATTACGAAGGATAAATGCTTAAACTTACCTTGCGGCAAAGGTAAGTTATTTTTTTGCCCCTTGTAAATTTTTATAGGCAGAAATTCCGCTGTCAAGATATTTTATAAACTCGGGAATGTCAAAAATGGCACCTTGAGGTGAAACCAGCGTTTGCCCGTTTTCATCAATAATAACATAAAAAGGCTGCGCGTTTGAGTTGTATTTAGATATTTCAAAGTCAAGCCATTTACCACCAATGCTTGTTATGCGTTTTTTGGTAAGGGCCGAAGTATACTGTTCAGCATCAGGTAGCTCCGTTTTGTCGTCAATAACCAACTGCAACATAACAAACTCGTTTTGCAGGCGTTTCAATACTTCGGGGTCCGGAAACACATTTTGCTCCATTTGGCGGCAGTTAACGCAGTTCCATCCGGTAAAGTCTATTAATATTGGCTTATGCAGTTCTTTTGACAGGGTAATAGCCTGCTCATAGTCATACCACTCGTCAAGCCCTTTAACTTTTGGTAAGCGCTTAAAAAGTTCTTCGTATTTTTTTTCTTTTATTGATACAGAAGAAGCTGTACTCACAGATGGCGAAGATGAAACTCCGGCAGAAATGTCAAAGTCCTGAGTACTTAACGGAGGTAACAAGGCGCTAACAGATTTTAGAGGTGCGCCCCACAAGCCGGGTACTAAATAAACGGTGAAAGCAAAAACGCCTATAGCTATAAATGTCCTAGGAACTGATAAGTATTCTAGAGAGCTATCATGTGCAAACCTTATCTTGCCTATAAGGTACAGTCCAGCTAGTAAACCAATTGCAATCCATATAGACAGCACTATTTCACGGTCAATTAAATTCCAATGATAAGCCAAATCTACGTTAGACAAGAATTTCAGCGCCAGCGCTATCTCAACAAGGCCCAAAATTACCTTCACGCTATTTAACCATCCACCCGATTTTGGCAGACTTTTGAGCGCTGAAGGAAACATGGCAAATAAGGTGAATGGTAGAGCTATTGCTAACGAAAAACCGAGCATAACAACTACAGGTGCCATAACATCACCTTTGGTTATCACATTGACTAATACAAAGCCTATCGCGGGGCCTGTACAAGAAAAAGAAACAACTACCAGCGTAGCTGCCATAAAGAATATACCTACAAGACCTTTTTTGTTCGATTTTTCATCAAGCTTATTTGCAAATGAGGAAGGAAGCACAATCTCGAATGCCCCTAATAACGATACGCCGAAGACAATAAGTAGCAGAAAAAAACAAAAATTAAAAATTCCATTGGTTGCTAGTCCATTTAACGCTGCCGGCCCAAATAATAATGTTACCAGCATTCCCAACGCCACATATATAATTATAATAGACATGCCGTATATAGCAGACTGGCCAATTGCCTCGGCTTTGGTTCCTCCTCGCTTTAGAAAAAAACTAACCGTGAGCGGGAGCATAGGGTAAACACATGGCATTAAAAAGGCCGCGAATCCGCCTAAAAAACCAGCGATAAATATGGTCCACAAACTTTTAGGAGCCTCTGGAGCAGGGTTAGTAGCTACAACAGCAGATGCAGCTTTTACAACTTGTTGCTTGTCTTTTAAAGCCTGCTCCAAACTATCGGCCGCCGTAGTTATCTCCGTAAAAACAATACCACCGGTATCAGGCTGTTGTGCCAGAGCGCTATGTGTATTCAGCCACAATGCGGCAATAAGTAGGGTAATTGCCGCAACAGTTTTTGGTAGCAGCGTTTTTAAGTTTGGCATGCGTATGTTATTTTATAGCTGGCACCGGTACTGTAAATGCAACCTCGTCAGGCGGAATGCACTTATGGTCATTACAAACCATAAACTCCAGTTTGCCTTTTACCGTAGTGGCTTTTGCCGACTTTAACTTCACTTTTTGCTCAAACAGCACCTCTTTTTCAAAAAAGCCTATGCTCATTTTAAACTGTTTGTCAAACTTAACAATTGCTTTCGGCTCGGCAGTTTTGCCAATCAGGCTATATTCTTTTGAAGGCGAAAACGAAAAAGAGGTTGGTACCGGACCATCTTCTTTAATATATTGCGAGTATACGTGCCACCCCTCATCAATGGTAGCTTTTACATAAACAGTAGCTTCGGTAGCACTTGTTCTTTTAGCTGCGTAAGCCCACTTTACCGGATTTTCTACCTGAGCAAATGCCCCTAATGTTAACATTAACGCCGCCGCTAAGGCCAATATGTTCTTCATAATTATTTATTTAAAAATTCTATCTCTTTTAAATTATAAGTTTTGGTATGCCCGCCACTTTTTATCTGTAACAAACCGTTATCAGCAACCGCGTCAATTATGCCTTCAAAAACTTCGTCGCCCGCCTTAAAATAATGTGGCACATTCAACCAATATAAACGGCTTAGATACGCGTTTCTGATAAAGTCAATTCTACCTGCCTTTAAATGTAGGTAGTAACCTTCTATTTGGCTGCAAATCTCTGACAATAAAAGGCGCAAATCGTAATCCTTATGTAAGATTTGTTTAACCGATGTGGCATTACTCACACCTTCCGGAAAATCGTCCTGATTTACGTTAAGACCTATTCCCACAACTGAATTGTTTATGCGCTCGCCCTGTACCATATTCTCAATCAGCATGCCACCTAATTTCTTGTCATTATAGTATATGTCATTGGGCCACTTAATTTTAAGCCCATCGCCTAACAAAGGCAACAGGGCATCATGCACGCCTAAACTAATGGCCCGTGTCAGGTCAAACTGATGGACTGCATTTATAAACGTAGGTTTAAGCAAAATACTAAACGTTAGGTTTTTACCCGGCTGGCTAAGCCACTTGTTTTGCTGCTGCCCGCGCCCGGCATACTGATGTTCTGCCATAATGACCGTACCTTCGGGCAATGGCTTGGAATTTGACAAAGATGCTTTAAGGAAATTGTTAGTTGAATCTACTTCTTTTAATGTCAGTAAATTTTGTCCAACAAATAATCCTGAAAATATGTTATTTTGCAATGTTATAATAATGACTAACCCAACAACGTTTCAAAACTAATTCTTTTTGATGGTAAAAAATAAAGCGAAAACTGAATCCGCTTACATTTCTGAACTTGCCATACATGGCATACAGGAAAAAAAAGGGAATGACATTGTAAGATTAGATCTTCGGAATTTAAATAGCTCTGTGTCTGATTACTTTGTTATCTGTCATGCAGACTCAACCACACAGGTAAAAGCAATAGCCAACAGCATTGAAGATGAAATATTTAAAGCCACCCAGCAGGAACCCTGGCGCAAAGAGGGTTTACAGCATGGCGAGTGGATATTGCTTGACTACGTAAACGTTGTAATACACGTTTTTAGAACAGACAAGCGCGAATTTTATGGTGTAGAGGAACTATGGGGCGATGCTGAGATTAAAAGTTATAAAAGCGCTTAGCGCATTAACTTTTAGAATAATTTAATATTTGAAATAAAAAAAATGAAAGATAATAATTCGGAGAAACCAAAACCGGTAAGAAAAATACCTGCCAAAAGAATAACCCCTAAGCCCCCTAAGTTTAATTTTATGTGGGTGTATGCGCTTGTTATAGCCGTTTTTTTAGGGATAGCAGTTTTTTCGGGAGATACGGGCGGCAAGGCAATTGATTTTAAGCGTTTTGAAAACCAGATGCTTAAACAAGGTGATGTTAAGGGTATAATTGCCTACAAAAGCGGAGACCTTATAGTTGCCGAGGTTTACATAAAAAAAGAGAGCTTAAAAAAATCACAGTATGCTGATGTTAAAAAAGCGCCAAATGCTTTTAACATGTCAAGCGCAGATCCTCAGTACTCATTTACTGATGCATCTTACGAAAGCCTGGAGCGAAAATTAAACAACGCGCAAAAAGATGTGCCCGACAGCCAAAGGATAGTGCCGCGTTACACCCAGCGAGAGAGCCTGCTATCTAACGGCTTAGTGCAAAGCGTTATCATGATAGTGCTTTTTGCCGCTGTGCTGATGTTTATTATGCGCCGCATGTCAGGTGGTGCTGGCGGAGGCCCGGGTGGCCAGATCTTCAATATAGGCAAATCAAAAGCTACTTTGTTTGATAAGGAATCGCAGGTTAACGTTACATTTAATGATGTTGCCGGTTTGGAAGAGGCCAAGCAAGAGGTAATGGAGATTGTAGACTTTTTACGCAATCCCAAAAAATACACCAACCTGGGGGGTAAAATACCCAAAGGTGCTTTGTTGGTAGGCTCGCCGGGTACAGGTAAAACCCTGTTGGCTAAAGCTGTTGCAGGCGAAGCGCAGGTGCCTTTCTTCTCGCTATCAGGATCAGACTTTGTTGAAATGTTTGTGGGTGTGGGTGCATCTCGTGTGCGCGATCTGTTCCGTCAGGCTAAAGACAAAGCCCCTTGTATTATATTTATTGACGAGATTGATGCCATTGGCCGTGCCCGTGGTAAAAACAATATTGTTGGTGGTAATGATGAGCGCGAAAACACGCTGAATCAGTTATTAGTTGAGATGGATGGCTTCGGCACAGATTCCGGTATCATTATCTTAGCGGCTACCAACCGTCCTGATGTTTTAGACTCAGCATTGCTTCGTCCGGGACGTTTTGACAGACAGGTATCAATTGATAAACCCGACCTGATCGGTCGTGAACAAATATTTAAGGTTCACCTTAAGCCGGTTAAAACCGCCGATGGAGTAGATGCTAAAAAACTATCGGCACAAACCCCTGGTTTTGCGGGTGCAGAAATAGCTAACGTTTGTAACGAAGCCGCATTGATTGCTGCCCGTAAAAACAAGGAAGCGGTAGATATGCAGGATTTTCAGGACGCTATTGACCGTGTGATTGGTGGTTTAGAGAAAAAGAACAAGATTATATCGCCAGAAGAAAAACGTATTGTTGCTTACCACGAAGCGGGCCACGCTATTGCGGGCTGGTTTTTAGAGCATGCTGATCCGTTGGTTAAAGTATCAATTGTTCCGCGTGGTGTTGCCGCGTTAGGTTATGCGCAGTACTTGCCCAAAGAGCAGTTTTTGTACACCATAGAGCAGCTTGAAGACGGTATGTGTATGACGATGGGTGGCCGCGTAGCCGAGGATATTACCTTCGGTAAGATCTCAACCGGTGCGCAGAATGATCTGGAACGCATTACCAAGCTATCCTACGCAATGGTTACCATTTATGGTATGAATGAGAAAGTTGGTAACGTATCATTTAATGATACACAAGGCGAATACCAGTTTAACAAGCCATACTCTGAAAAAACATCTGAACTGATTGATCAGGAGGTGCGCGGCCAGATAAATGCCGTTTACGCCCGTACAAAACAGTTGTTGATGGATAAACGCGACGGACTGATAAAACTGGCTGATAAGCTGTTGGAGAAAGAGATACTGTTTCAATCAGACCTGGAAGAGATTTTAGGTAAGCGGCCTTTTGATAACCGCACCACTTATGATGAGTTTGTAAACGGCCCCACAGAGTCAAATCAGGAGCCGGTAGCACAGTCACTAACACACGAGGGCGTTGCCGATCATTCAGGAACCTTTAACAGAAACCCTGAAGAAAAAGAAGCTTCTGGAGAATAGTGAATAGAGAATGGTGAGTAGTGAATAGTAAGTGTTAGGTAAAACAATTCACTTTTACTACTCACCACTCCCAACTCACCACTCACAAAAAGCAATGCGGAACATTACAACATCAAAAGAAAAACTGCTGAAAAAGATAAGGCAGGCCCTTTTGGAGAAAAGGGATAACCCCTATCCCAATCTGGAGCATTTGCCGCATTACCCTCCGGCTGATGATCTGTTGGAAGTGATGTTTGCCGAGGAATTTACAGCTGTAGCCGGGCAGTTTTCTTTTTGTGAGGATGAAGTGCAGTTTATTGAAAACCTGCTTACACTTGCCGAGGAGCGCAGCTGGCGCAAAATATATTGCTGGGAACCCGCCCTGCAGCAACTGCTTGATCAATACGAATACCCTTATTTTGAAACAGATAAAGATTTTGAACAGGCCGACGTTGGCTTTACCCTATGCGAGGCACTGATTGCCCGCAATGGCAGTGTTTTGCTGAGTAATGCCGGTATGGCGGGCCGCCGTTTAAGTATTTACCCCTCTGTACATATTGTATTGGCCTACACCTCACAAATGGTTACAGATCTGAGAGACGGGTTTAAGCTGCTAAAGGAAAAATACGGCAGCAACATACCATCAATGATAACCAATGTAACCGGCCCAAGCCGCACTGCGGATATTGAAAAGACTTTAGTTTTGGGTGCCCACGGCCCTAAAGAGTTATTTGTTTTTTTGCTTGACGGATAACATCCATAAAAAAACACCCTGCCCGCTGTGCGGGACCGGGCGCAATGTGAAGGTTAGGGATTTAATTTATTCTAAATAGGTTCTTAAATGCGCTACATTGTTTTCTACGTAGCAATGTACAACCCAGGTTCCGGTGGTGGTTGGCGACCAGCTTGTGAGTTTTGCTTCGCCGTAGTTACTTGCTGCTTTATAGGTTAAAGTGTATGACCCATCCGGATCAACTTCAAACGGCCCGTTAACGCCTACTATCAGGCCGGAAGGAACACCGGCCATATCGTCATTGTAATAACCGCCTGCGCCCAGGTAGTCTATCTTTATTTTTACGCGTGCCATACCGTCGTCAATAACTTCTTTTTTGCAGCCCGACATGAATACCAGCACAGTGGCACATAGAAGTAACAGGGATAAAATTTTAGTTTTCATAATAATTAATTAGTGTGTGATTTAATGGGCCTGGCTTGTATACCGGTACCGGTTTGGTTTTTAAAAAAGGGATGTTAAATAATTTTCTAATTAGGATGATACAGATAAAATTGTGTAGATTAATGGTTGAATTTTTCATTTATTGATCCTGCCTATTCTGACCCGTTTTCGGCTAACCCGGAACATCAACAGCTGATGCTGAACCAAAATTCAGAAAAGCGACAGTTTGAAAACAGGACTGATTGACGGATTTGCGAACGTAGTTTAACCTGCTAAATACCGTGAAAACACGGGAGCTGTATTGCTATGGTTTGCCGTACTTTAGTAAAAAATTATCCCAAACCCTAAGAATATGAAAAAACTATTATTACTTTTCAGCGCGGCACTTTTCTTAGTTTCTTGCAAACCCAAAACCGGTGACCAAGCAACCCAGAAAGCGCTCGATGGTGAGCAACCCGAAGGTGTGACCCTTAACGGCGTTAAAGAATCAGAAGCACTACAAATGATGGCAAACTTCAAAGCATCTATGAGCAGCAACTCTGGTCCCAAGGTTGTTAACTACATTTTGAACAAAGAAATGGTGCTTAATATTGTGAAATTATTAAACACCGAAAAGACGGGTGGCGTAAGGATTTATTTTGGAAAAAGAAACGGAAGTACCAATATAGAATTGCTTTTGGTATCTTCAAAATATGATCATACCGACCCCGAGACAGGCGAGAAAAAATACAGTGATTATTACGCACATGATATGACACATGCCCTTTTCGCAGATCTTAATAAACTTAAAATCATTGAGTTTGACGGCAAAGATCCAGGCGCTGAGCTTTATGACCCAAATTCTGACAACCGACGTGATGCAACTTGTTTCACGCCAGACATGGACGACTATCTTGACAAAGGTTTTGCTAAAAAAGCAATTGCCGGTTTCGGTAATCATGCTTTTAATACCGAAGCGGTTTTATTTAGTACAGCAACACTATATAACATGGCTAAAGAAAAAGATTGCGATGGTATAAGAGTTTACATGGCAACATATCCCAAATTATACGACGTAACTAAATATAAAGAGCGTGATACATTTGTGTTGACTACTGCAAAAAAAGATGGCAGATTGTACAATGGCCAAGAGGTTTATAAAGATTATTTTGATTGTCAGGACGAAAAAGCTAAAGACCTGGTTGCTCCGCTGAAGCCATACGGCGATATCAAAAACAACGGCAGCCTTTGCCCATACAATTGCAACTAACACCAAATAATGCTTGAGTTTTTTAATTTTTATACCAGTGCCGAAGTGATTTGTTTCATTACGGCATTGGTTTGTCTTTTTAACGCAAAGGGGCTTCACCGGCGAACACTAAAACTATTATACTTTTAACGCGTATAGCGGAATTAGGTGAAATATCTTTAAAAGCGGCTTACAGGACAAATCTTATATCGACAAATTCAAATGCCTGGATTTTTAACATTTTTTATTTTTCTAAATAGGGCTTTGCAATAATCGTATAAACAAGCCTGTGGTTTTTACTACACCTGCGTCTTGCTCAAACTTTGCATTTGTGGGATCGTTACCAATATAGCCGATACTTACCCGTTTTTCATAGTGTTTGCGCTTTAAATACCGTTAAAAAACGGTACCCAGATGTGTTGCATTGTTTGTAATTTAGCTAACATTACCTAAACTAAAAGAATATGAAAAGATTGTTATCCTATTTAATGCTCGCCATTTCAGTTATAGTGGGATGTAAGTCCGGTGGCGACGAGAAGACTAAGAGCGCGAGTGATTCCTTGGCAATTCTTACTTCGCTAACGTCGGCAGCCAATGTAACCGTATCCGGAACTATGGTTAAAAAAACGCTTAACAACATTGATTCTACGAGAGCCAAAGAGTGGATCGAAAACTATCAAATATCTAAGGCAATTACAGCAGTTGAAAATGCCAGCTATTTTTTAAATGAACGCATGGTGGAAAAAATTCTCGCATACTTGTCCAAGGAAAGCAGCGAGGCAGATGGCATAAGATTCTATCTGGCAAAAGAATCATCCACCGATGTTGAAACGATGCTTTTATTGGTTTCTACAAAAGCCGGGGCGGATAGCAATAAACATATAGATTATTACGAACACGACAGATTGTTGTTTGATACTGCCCGTGTTGTAACTCTGCGTGTAAATAAGAAAGGAACAGATCCCGGAGCCGTACTTTATGATAGCTGCCCAACCTGCCCCGACCTGAAAACGGTTGCAAACTTACAAAAGGAGCTCTACCCAGAAGCTATGCCGAAAAAATGGTCCAGCTATTTGATGGTAAAAATATGAACACTGATGCAATATGGTTACCCTTAAGCCTGTTTAAGAACATGGCAAAGGAAAAAAGTTTCAATGGCATTAGGGTTTATTTTGGGACATATCCGGATGGAAAGTACACACCACTTAAGCAGCCAAGCTATGAGCACAGGAACACTATTATTTTGACTTATGTTGACAGAAACGGCGTTGATGATTTCAATTGCAACCCTTTGCCAAATAGTACACAGAATTCAAACGCCAAAGATGGTACCGGTGCTTCAGGTCCACCTCAAAATAATGGAGCTCTTTGTCCGTATTTGTGCAATTAATAGGTACCGCTGATAAATGATAAAATATTTAACTATTTACACCACCGCCGAATTGATATGCTTAATTGCGGCGGTGGTTTGTTTATATAACGCAAAAGCACTGCATTGGCGCTTGCTAATCCCGTTTATGTTGATCACTTGTTTGGTAGAAATAGGTGCTTTACCTTTAAAAGCGGTTTATCGGGCAAATCCCATTCCTTCAAACTCAAGTGCCTGGATGTACAATCTTCTGTTACTTTTACAGATGGGTGCTTTCACGGTAATGTTCTACAATTTTATTGGTAAGTATTTAGTGGGTAAATTCCTGATTGTTACTGGAATTACAATTTTGCTTTTACTTTACATTTATGAAATTTACACCAATGCCTTCGGTATTTTTAATTATAACTCCAGAACTTATTCCGTGATGTCTGTGTTGTTTGTTATATACAGCCTTTCTTATTACTACGCGTTGCTAAAAAATGAAGAGTATGCTGAACTTAAATTTTTGCCGGATTTTTGGTGGGCAACAGGTACCTTATTCTTCTTTTTCGGCACAACGGCCCTTAATATGTTTCGGAGTAAGCTTGTGATCCAACCACTTAAAAATACGCTATATTTAGGCTACTTGGACACTACACTTATCGTTATTTTGTATGGCTGCTGGACGTATGCGTTTATTTGTAAAAGATGGATAACATCAAACAAGAAATAATACTATCCACGCTTATTTTTTTGCTTGCCCCTTTGGCTATTGTAATTTACATTGGCATTTACAACAAACGCAAAAAACGCCATATTGAAGAGAAAGAGCATCTAAAAAACATTTACCAGCAAGAACTGCTCAAAACCCAGATTGAAGTACAAGAGCAAACTCTGAGCAACGTTGGCCGCGAGATACATGACAACATTACCCAGGTTCTGTCTTTTGTGAAGCTTAATCTGGCACTTGCAAATAATCTGGAGGCAACTGCGCAGCAACAAAAAATTAACGAATGCCGCGAACTGGTGGCCCGTAGTATAAGTGATCTGCGCCACCTCTCCAAAAGCCTTAACTTTGAGCATGTTATGCAGCAGGGACTTATAGCCGCACTTGAGGCGGAGACCGATAGGGTAAACAACAGCGGCATTATTAAAATAAACCTGAAAGTTGAGGGGGATGCATTTAGCCTTGGCGCCCAGCGCGAACTGGTTTTATTCCGTATTTTTCAGGAAACATTGAATAACGCACTTAAACACGCTGCCGCTGGCCGGTTAAATATCACCTTGCAGTTTTCTGAACAATTGTTTAATTTAACCCTCGAGGATGACGGCATGGGTTTTTCGCCCGATAAGCTGGCAGGTAATGCCGGGTCGGGTTTAAAAAACATGGAGAATCGTGCGGCAATGATGGGGGCTGTAGCCACAATTTACAGTTCGCCGGGCAAGGGCTGCAGCATTAACGTTACTTTAAACCCTAACGAATTACAATTGTACGCTGATGGAAACCCTCCAAATAGCCTTAGTTGACGATCATAGCTTATTCAGAAGCGGTATTGCGGCCCTGGTTAATGAGCTCAAAGGTTATGAAATTATGTTCGAGGCCGCAAACGGCCAAGACCTGATGCGAAAAATATCGCCTAAATTTAAACCGCACATTATTTTGCTGGACATTAATATGCCACAAATGGATGGTATAGCTACTGCCCAATGGCTGCGCAGCAATTATCCCGGGGTTCATATTATAGTATTATCAATGTTTGAGGATGCAGAGAAAGTATTGGCAATGGTAAGAATAGGCGTTAAGGGCTATTTACTGAAAGACTCTGAACCGCATGAATTTGAACAGGCACTGAATAATGTATCGCAAAACGAAGTGTATTTTCCGGCCTTTGTAACCCGCCACCTTATCAGTAATTTTAATAAGCCTGTTGATAACGTTAAACTAAATAGCCGCGAGATAGAGTTTCTCATACTGTCGGGCACAGAACTTACTTATAAAGAAATTGCCGACAAAATGTGCATAAGCGCCCGTACCGTTGATGGCTACCGCGATCAGCTTTTTGAAAAACTGCAGATAAAAAGCCGTGTTGGCCTGGTGCTTTATGCTATAAAAAATAAACTGATAGAGCTTTAAAGTTTCAGATCAGCCAATTTACATTCTTCTAAAATACTTCGTTCACTTATTTTACCGCGATATTCCCATTTTACCAACCTGATATATTCGTCGGCAATTTCTATACCGGTGATGTCACCATCATCAAAACAACAACAGCCCGTGTTAAAATAACTGTCAAGGTAGCCGTTAAAATCCGGAACGGCATCTCCCTTTAAATGTAAGTCCGCTATTTTGCTTTGCAGGCTATCTATGGCTTCAATGTTATTAGCAGCACGGGCAGAAGCCAACTTTTCGTAAATGGTTTCCAGTTCGGTAAAAGATCTGAATACAGGCTGATGCGTATGCCCTGTTACCAACAGCGTATTTTGTCGCTTTGAGCTCCACTCATACATTAATCTGTTATGATCTGTTTTTAACTGCTGATTATTTGCCGGCGTATTTGGGTTAACTGCTACAAAAGCCTGTAAAGGCCCCCAAACATTAGATACAAACCATTTACTAAACCAGTTTCCGTCGCTTTGCATATCGCCCTGATGTCCGTGCGTCATGAAAATAGACAAGGAACGATTTTTTATTTCTCCCTTTAATATAACGCCCTCGTATATGGGGATAGTTTCACCGTATACCTGCATCAGGCTTACTGGGGCCAATGGGTCATTGTCCCAATACAGATCATGGTTGCCAAATATTTTAATAAAGGCATTTCGTTTTATAAACCTCTTCTCTATTTCAAAAGTAGCTTGGTTGTGTTTCTTTACAGATAAGAACATATTGCCCCATAGCTCTTCGCTATCACCTAAATTAATGTAAGTAAACTGCTGGTTATCGTAATGATCAAGCGCGGCCAGATAGTTTTTTGCCGATTTGACAAACATGTCGGCATTATCGCGCGCGCCTTTGTGTTGATCTGAGAGAATTATAAATTTGTCTTTTTTAGCGTCAAAAGGAATAACCAAACCGCGTTTGCCGGGCTTTGTTGTTATTTGTTGATAAAGCTTAGATAGCGCATTATTAACACGCCTTTTATCGGGCCTTGATGACCATTTATTGGCCAGCTTTATTACAGCTGGCGCTATTAAGCGCTTTATAAACGATGACATAGTGCTTAAACATACCAATAATGCATTGTGTTTAGCCTAACAACAACTGCTTTATTCAAAAAAAGTAAAACCTAAACATAAAACAATTTGCTAATTTTTTTAGTATTTTTGTTTGATGGCACATCAGGACAATCCCGATTTTTTTAAAGGCAGAGGAGCTCAGGTTAATACTGATAACAAGTTTCTGACGCGCAAATATGTACTCGACCATATTGAAGGGCTGGACGAGCCCTTGCTGGAAAACAGCGCCACGCAGCTTTTTGAAGAAACGCCCAAAAAAATAGTAAGCGAATCAAACAGCCCCGATCTGAGCCACATGTACTCCATTAACCCCTACCAGGGTTGCGAGCACGGCTGCATTTATTGCTATGCCCGTAACAGCCACGAGTATTACGGCTTTAGCGCAGGGCTTGATTTTGAGCGCAAAATAGTGGTAAAACGCAACGCGCCTGAATTATTGGAGCAATATTTCAATAAACGAAATTACCAGCCGGTAACTATTATGCTATCTGGAAATACCGATTGCTATCAGCCAATTGAACGTAAGCTTAAAATTACCCGCAGATTGCTGGAGATATTTTTGCAGTACAAAAACCCGGTAAGCATCATCACAAAAAACAATGTAATTTTGCGTGATATAGATTTAATAGAGCAACTGGCCAAACTCAATTTGATCCATGTAAATATGTCCATAACATCATTAAACGAACAACTGCGCCAAAAACTGGAGCCGCGTACAGTTACGGCCAGCGGTAGGTTGGGTGTTATTCAAAAGCTATCAGAAAAAGGCGTTCCGGTGCGGGTAATGGCGGCCCCCGTTATTCCGGGATTGAACAGTAACGAGGTGCCCGATATTATTAAGGCCGCAGCGGATAGGGGAGCTTTGTCTGCAGGTTTTACCATTGTGAGATTGAATGGTAGCATTGCCGAAATATTTAGCGATTGGATCTATAAAGCTTTCCCCGATAGGGCAGAAAAAGTTTTAAATGCCATAAAATCATGCCATGATGGCAAGCTGAACGATAGCGATTATGGCCGCCGCATGAGCGGGGAAGGGCAAATAGCGCAATCTATTCAGCAGCTTTTTAAAATGGCCTGCAACCGCTTTTTAGCTGGCCGCGAAATGCCGCCGCTTGATCATAGCCTGTTTATACCTAAAGGGGGAAAGCAAACAACTTTGTTTTAGATATGCTTAAGTATTAACAAGGTCGGCTAACGAATCTGGCGTCATGGTGATGCCGTCAACAATATGTGTTGCCTGCTGATAAAAACCCTCGCGCTCCGCTAGTTTTTCAGCAATAAAAGCAACCAGTTCCTCGCCGTGTTTACCTAAAATAAGTGGGCGGGTAGTTTTGCCTTTATCTAAACGTTCGGCCAAAGTAGCAGGACTCAATTTTATGTAAATGGTTTTACCGTTTGCATTCATCCAGGCCATATTATCAAAAAACACAGGCAAGCCGCCACCGGTTGATACCACTACATTTTCGGCATATGCTGTTTCTTTCAGGATCTTTGATTCCAGCAGGCGAAAATCATCCTGCCCGTGTGTGGTAAAATATTCAGTAATGGTTGTACCCACCTGCTCTTCAAAAACCTTATCCAGGTCAATAAATTCATACTCCAATCTGTTAGCCAGCTTGCGGCCCCAGGTGGTTTTGCCGCAGCCCATAAAACCTACAAAAAATATTTTCATTGCAACTTAACTCTCGGGTCTATCCAAACATAAATAATATCCACCAGGATATTGATCACCACAAAAATAAAAGCAATGAACAAAATAGCACCCATCACCACCGGAAAATCTGACATTTCGAGCGCTTTCACCGTAGTTTTGCCTAAGCCGTTATAGCCAAATATATATTCTACAAAAAAAGAGCCCGCCATTAATGATGCAAACCAGTTGGCAATGGCAGTTACCACCGGGTTAAGGGCGTTTTTTAAAGCATGCCGGTAAATAATGGTATTGCGGCTTAGTCCTTTTGCTTTGGCAGTACGGATATAGTCCTGACTTAAAACATCTAACATGGCACTGCGGGTAAGTTGTACAACAATAGCCAGCGGGCGCAGGCCAAGTGTTACCATGGGTAATATCAGATTCTTCCAGTTGATTACCTGGCCCTTAAATGGGTCGTAACCATATAAACTGCCAGACATGTTGAGGCCGGTATAACTGCTCAAAACAAAGCCAAAGATCCAGGCAATGATTATTCCCGCAAAAAAAGATGGGGCGGATATGCCCAATGTAGAAAAAGCCAGCGCCAGCCTGTCAATCCAGGTGTCTTTGTTAAGGGCGCTTAATATCCCTAGAAAAACGCCTAGGATTATGGCGAATATCATAGCTGTAGTGGCCAGTACTAGTGTGTTTGGTACTACTTCTAAGAGCAACGAAACAACATCTTTACTGGTTTGGTAGGAGCGACGTAGATAGGGCCATTTTAGCGCCAGCGTTTTAGCATCAGATACTGATACCAGCGGAACGAAATGGTATCTATCTTTATCAGTTTTTAAATGGATGCCGATAGGCGAAAGATCATTAATGTAATAGACAAATTGCACCGGTAGCGGCTTATCCAAACCAAACTCTTTGCGTACCGCTTGTAATGATTGCACATCGCCGCGTTGCCCCTGTGTCATGCGGGCGGGATCAACCGGGAGTACGTTGAAAAGAAAAAACACTACTACCACAATGCCCAGCATAACCGCCTGGCTGTATAAAAACTTGCGGAGCAGGTAGCGGCCTATCATTGTTGCTGAAAGTATTGTTTTACTATGTCATCATAACTTGGTACGGTATGGTAATGCCATTTGTTTACAACCGTGCCACCTTTAAGCAGCATAACGCCGGGGTTGGCCCTAACCATTGATTTTAGCGGTACGCCATCGGCAAGAAAAACTTCGCTTACCAAATGATAGCGCTTGGCAAACGCCGCGGCAGTTGATGGGGCCGACGATGTAAGCAACACCGTGCGGGTGTTGAAGCTACGCGTTAAATTAATTGCCAAAGCGTTAATTTTTATCAATGCTGATGTATCTGCTTTGCTCAGATCATTCGCTACTATAACAAGGCTGTAGAACGGGTTTGCCAGAAGCTCTTCGGTGTAGCTGTTGCCCACATCGTCATGTATAGCCAGATCCTGTATTTTTGGGGTAAAGCCTTTCTTTACCAATTTACTTTCGGGGTTGCCCACTACTTCCCAGTTATTGTCTTTCCATATGCCTGAGCTTATGTACTCCTTGTCGGTAACTTCCTTAGTTTCGCCGGTTTTTTTATTTTTCAGACTATAATTAACCTGGTACTCATCCGGAACTGCACCCGCCGGCGTTTTCATTTCATTAGGAATATTCGCACCAACCTTGTACGGCAAAAAGTCTATTACCGGCAAAAAGTTGTAGGTATACAGCCCCATGCCCAGCGAAACAACAGTAGCGCCGATCAGCAGATTGTCCCCGGTTTTATTGCTGAATAAAGGTTTAATACTCTCTCTATTTTTAAACAGCACCAATATCAACAACAGCAAAATTAAATCTTTACTGAACGACTGCCACGGGGTTAGCGGTATGGCATCACCAAAGCAGCCACAGGTTTGTACCACTTTAAAGGCTGCCGAATAAAAAGTAAGAAACGAAAAGAAAATAATAAGCAGCAGCAAACCCAAAGCATTTTGTTTAGCCCGTACGCCAATTAACAAGGCAAAGCCCATAATAATTTCAAGAGCGCAAAGAATGATAGATAAGCTTAATGCCAGGCTGTTTAAAAAGGTGAGGTGAAATACTTCAAAGTACTCTTCAAGTTTGTATGAAAAGCCGAGGGGGTCATTGATCTTGATGAGCCCTGAGAAGATAAACAGCAGACCAACAAATATCCGGCAAAACCATATCAGGTTATTTTTCATTTTACCCCTAATTTTATCAATGCGAACACCGAATAGTTTAATATATCCTGATAGTTAGCTTTTATACCTTCGGATGCCAGCGTTAAGCCTTTGTTATCTTCTATCTGTTTTACACGCAACAGCTTCATCAAAATCAGATCTGTTAACGAGCTGATGCGCATATCGCGCCAGGCTTCACCGTAGTCGTGGTTTTTGGCAAACATTAACTCTTTGGTCTCGTTCGCTTTTTCGTCAAACATGCCGTTAACTTGCTCTGCCGGAAGTTCAACAGGTGTGTTTTCGTCGCATTCCAGCTGCATCATGGCGATGATACAATAATTTACTATGCCAATATATTCGCCTGTAATATCTTCGTCAACCTTTGATACCTTTTTTTCCTCAAGCGTACGGATGCGCTGTGCTTTAATGAAGATCTGATCGGTAATGGACTCAGGGCGCAGAATGCGCCAGGCCGTACCATAGTCGTGTGTTTTCTTCATAAAAAGCCCTTTGCTCAAGGCTATTACTGCGTCGTATTCGGCTGATGTATTGCTCACTATTTTGGTAATGTTGTATGTTGCAGGTTGTGAGTTGAATTTTTGTTACCACGGTGCAGGGTTTACATTACATCCCCTTGTTGCTCCTCTGAGAGAGGTCTCGCGTTGTTAATCAAAAGTTGAAGATATGAAGTAACTTTACAACATTCCAACTTGTAACATTTCAACAAATAGTGGCTAAAGATACATTTTTTCATAAAAAGACAACGCTCAACGTAGCGGGGAAACTTATTGACCTGAGTACTCCGGCTGTAATGGGTATTATTAACCTCACGCCCGATTCTTTTTTTGAAGGCAGCCGCAAACAGCACGTTGATGATGCATTGCAGCAAGCTGAAAAAATGCTGAACGATGGTGCCATTTTCCTCGATCTCGGCGCGTACTCATCCCGCCCCGGCGCCGATGATATATCCGTACAGGAAGAGATGGACAGGTTATTGCCTGTAGTTGAAGCCATAGCTAAAAAGTTACCAAACGCTGTTTTATCTGTTGATACTTTCCGGGCATCGGTAGCGGAAGCCGCAATTAAAGCCGGGGCGCACATTATTAATGACATATCAGGCGGGCAACTGGATGAAGATATGTTTACAACAGTGGCTAAACTCAAAGTTCCTTACATTTTAATGCACATGAAAGGCAACCCTAAAACCATGACGCAATTAGCAGAATATGATGATGTTTTTAGTGAGGTGCTGGATTACTTCACATCCCGCATCCATCAATTAAAACAACTGGGCGTTAACGATATTATAATTGATCCGGGTTTTGGTTTTGCTAAAAAACCGGAGCATGGTTATGAATTACTGCAACGTTTGGCGGAGTTTCAGCAATTGGGTTTGCCCTTGCTGGCAGGTGTGTCCCGCAAAAAAATGATCTACGGAACTTTGGGTATTACTGCTGATGAAGCATTGAATGGCACCACGGTTTTAAACACCATCGCCCTAACAAAGGGTGCGTCGATTTTGCGGGTGCATGATGTTAAGGAAGCTGTGCAGGCAGTCCAACTATTCAATTTAGTTAACCGGTGATTATAGATTGCGGGTTGGTTCTTAACAATAGCACTCTGAAAATAACAATTTTTTACAACTAATCACCAATCCTTAATCTTCAATTACTGATTAAGCCCTACCTTTGCGCCTGAAAAAAACAATAATACCAATGAGTTTCAGAACCGAACATGATACCATGGGCCCTGTAGAGGTGCCTGCCGACAAATACTGGGGCGCGCAAACCCAACGCTCACGCAACAACTTTAAAATAGGCCCCGAGGCATCAATGCCTAAGGAAATAATTGAGGCATTTGCTTATCTGAAAAAAGCTGCCGCTTATACAAATACTGACCTGGGCGTGTTAGCCGCCGAAAAACGCGACCTGATTGGTAAAGTGTGTGATGAGATATTAACAGGCGATCTTGCCGCAGAATTTCCGTTGGTGATATGGCAAACAGGTTCGGGCACGCAATCAAACATGAACGTGAACGAGGTTGTTGCTAACCGCGCGCATGTTATTGCAGGCAACACTTTGGGCGAAGGAAAAACCTTTATCCACCCGAATGATGATGTAAACAAATCGCAATCATCAAACGATACTTACCCAACCGCTATGCACATTGCAGCATACAAAATGCTGATGGATGTTACGATACCCGGCGTTGAAAAACTGCGGGATACTTTACAGGCTAAATCAGAGGCTTTTAAAAGCGTCGTAAAAATTGGTCGTACCCACTTGATGGATGCTACACCGCTTACCCTCGGTCAGGAGTTTTCGGGCTATGTTTCTCAATTAAATCACGGTTTAAAAGCATTGCGTAATACATTAGATCACCTTTCTGAATTAGCTTTAGGTGGTACAGCTGTAGGTACAGGTATTAACACCCCGCAAGGTTATGATGTTAAGGTTGCAGAATATATTGCTGAGTTTACCGGCTTACCATTCCGTACTGCCGAAAATAAATTTGAGGCATTGGCAGCGCATGATGCTATTGTGGAAAGCCACGGTGCATTAAAGCAAATAGCAGTATCCTTAATGAAAATTGCTAATGATATACGTATGCTGGCTTCTGGTCCGCGTTCAGGTATCGGCGAGATCCATATTCCTGACAACGAGCCGGGATCATCTATTATGCCAGGTAAAGTTAACCCTACCCAAAACGAGGCCGTGACCATGGTTGCCGCGCAGGTTATGGGTAATGATGTTACCATATCAATAGCAGGGTCAAACGGGCATTACGAACTAAACGTTTTTAAACCCGTAATGGCTGCTAATTTCCTGCAATCGGCCCGTTTAATTGGCGATGCCTGTGTATCATTCAATAACAATTGCGCTGTTGGCATTGAGCCGAACTATGAGGGTATTAAAAAGCACCTTGAAAACTCGCTGATGCTGGTTACAGCGCTTAACCCGCATATAGGTTATGAAAAAGCCGCTAAAATTGCAAAAACTGCATTGAATAACGGCTCATCACTACGCGAAGCTGCTATAGGTTTAGGTTACCTTACCAACGAGCAGTTTGACGAATGGGTACGCCCTGAAGATATGATAGGCAGCTTGAAATAGGCAACCTAAATTACTTGTCATTCTGAGGGATAGCGAAGAATCTTGTACGCATTGCTAACCGCTTGTATAAGATTCTTCGCTATCTCTCAGAATGATAAGTGTTTTTTAAACAATACATGAAAAAAGCGTTTACCATTCTCCTTTTTGCTTTTACCTTAGCAGGCTGCTCACTAAACCCGGGCTTACAGGGTAAGGGCGAAGCTTATCTGCAAGGTGAATGGACGCAGGATAGCATCCCTATGCAAAAGCAATTGCTTAATTATTCGCTATACGAGTTTAAGTTTAGTTGCGATTCTGTTTACGCCACCATCCGCAGTTTTAGTAAAGTGAATAACGGTTATGATACTTGTATGAATGCCGGCAGTTGGACAGAATTTATAAGGGGCACCTATCAACAAACAGGTGACACCTTGCGCATCAGGGGAAATTTTTGCAATAGTGATTTTAGTTTAAAAGGCCCTGGAGGATGCTTCAGGTCTGGTGTGTACCAGGATGTGTTCAACGTGACACAAAAAGGCGATTCAAGCGTTGTGTTTTCAAGCACTTCCAATGTAATTCCTGTTAACTTACAATTGATAAATAAAATAGGCTGTAATCCCAAACCCTTATAGTGTATGAAAGCAATTAGAAAAATAATAGCCGGTATTGTTTTGTTTTATGCTCCGCTGCAAACCATGGCCTGGGGTACAAACGGCCACCGCATAAGCGGACAGATAGCCGAGAACCATTTAAGCGAAAAAGCAAAAGCCGCTATTAAGGCTGTTTTGGGCAATGAAAGTATTGCTATGGCCAGTAACTGGGGCGACTTCATCAAGTCTGACCCCAATTTTAAAAGTTACGACCCATGGCATTACATTGACCTGGAGGATATCCACAGCCGCAACGGTTTAACAGCCTACTTAAAAAACGATACAACTACTAACTTGTACAGCAGGGTAACTTTTTTAACAGCACAGTTAAAGAAAAAAACCACAACCAAGGCTAATAAGTTGCTTTATTTAAAAATGCTTATACATTTGGTAGAGGATATGCACCAACCATTGCATACAACAGGACACGAATCCGGAGGTAACGGCATTAAGTTGAAATGGTTTAATGAAGAAACCAACTTACATACCATCTGGGATAGTAAGCTAATCAATTTTCAGGAGTTAAGCTACACAGAGTATGTAAGATCTATTGATTTTACAACTAAGGCACAGATAAAGAAATGGCAGTCAACATCGGTTAGTGATTGGTTATACGAATCAAATGTACTTGCTGATAAAATTACCGCCGAGGCAAAGCCGGGGCAAACCTTAAGCTACAACTATAACTTTAAATATAAGGAAATTCTGAATCAACAGCTTTTAAAAGGCGGCGTTAGACTGGCTGGTTTGCTTAACCAAATTTTTGGATAATTTAATAATGTGCAGATATGCAGATGAGAAAATGTGCAAATGCCTCGCAATGCCATAGATCTGCACATCAGCATATTTGCACATCTACATATCTGCAATGAAAATACTCATGGTATGCCTCGGCAACATTTGCCGCTCGCCGTTGGCCGAAGGGATTATGCAGCACCTGGCCGATAAGGAGGGATTAAGCTGGACTGTTGATTCTGCCGGTACCGGCAATTGGCACGTAGGCCAGGGGCCCGATCATCGGTCGGTCGGTGTAGCACGTAACTATGGCATTGATATCAGCTCGCAGGTTTGCCGTGTTTTTCGGTTGACGGATTTTGATACGTTTGACCATATTTTGGTGATGGACAGATCAAATTTGGCCAATGTTCTGTCGCTTGCCCGCAACGAAGAAGACAAAAAGAAAGTAAAACTCCTTTTAGGCTCAGCCACCGTGCCCGACCCCTATTATGATGATGATAAGTTTGATGCGGTTTTTAAATTAATTGAACAGGGTTGCAAAGATTTTATCAGACAATATAAATAGTATCTTTATAATCCATATTGCTGATCGCAATGGTTTACTGCATGGTATTGGTATTATTTACTATTTTAGCAGAACGGAGCGCCGCTTCGGCCTATCAACCAATTTTAATTTTTCGATAAAAAATAACGTAGCCTAATTTAGGCGGCGCAGTGCTTAAAACTTTTAGTTGTACGCGCTGTTTAATAACTATTTAGTTTTTTTTAACGTATTAGTTGCTTCAAAGCAATTTGTACCCCAATTAATTTAAATGCTAAGATGGATGACCCCGTAAACATACATCGCCCGGAAGTGCGCATCCGAGCATTCAGAGCTATTGACGAACCTGAAACATGCCGGCTGTTTGTTGAGGGCCATGCAGATGTTTTGAGCAGCATCGGCATAAAAAAAGTAACGTCATCAAAACACGAATGGACCACCAACCCGGCGGTTTTTGTAATAGTTGTTGAAGACCTGAATGGCGAAAGGGTTTTTGGCGGCGCACGAGTTCATGTTGCCGGCGGCACAGAGCATTTGCCAATTGAGCAAGCTATAACCATGCTTGACCCCTCTATACACGCCCTGGTGTGGGAATATGCACAGGCAGGCAGCGGAGAAATATGCGGTTTATGGAACTCAAAAGATATGGCTGGTTATGGATTGGGTACGCCCATACTTATACGCTCCGGAATTGCGATGGCATCGCAACTGGGTATAAAAACACTGTTTGCGCTTTGTGCCCCCTACACCGTTCAGCCTGTTGTAAATGCCGGAATGGAACTGGTTGATGTTGTGGGCAATAAAGGTACTTTTTACTACCCCAAGCTTGACCTTATAGCTACCGCAATGGTGCTTAACGATCTTTACGCTCTTAACAAAGCCAACGAAGAAACCAGGGACGAGATATTTAGGACGCGGGCAGAACCCGAAAGTTTTAAACTGATAAAGTATAAAGAAAAAGAGATAGCCATTAATTTTGCATTGAATGTAGCGCACCTTGACAGGTGGAACCTGCCTGAAATTATAACGTCGGCAAAGCAACTGTTCCTGCAAACTGAATATGAAAAACAAAAAGCGACATCCTATTAAAACTAACCCTTATGAGCGAGAAACATTATGATATTAACTATTTACAAAACTCAAGGCGACTGCTGCTTAATTTAAAAGAGCGATCTTACGCTTTGTTGAAAGATGTAACACAAGGCACCATTGTTGACCTGGGTTGCGGGGCCGGTAAAGATGTTATTGAACTGGCTAAACAAAACGGACCGGCAGTTAACGTAATAGGCGTTGACCATGACCCGGTAATGATAGATCAGGGAAATGCCGACGCGAAGGATATGGAAAATGTGAGTTTTATTTTATCTGAAGCATCGCCGCTTCCATTTCCAGACAATTCACTCGCTGGTTTGCGCACAGAACGTGTTGTGCAGCATCTGAAAGCCCCCGAGCAGGTTATTGGCGAAGTGCAACGCATACTTGCGCCCGGCAGCCCTTTTGTTATTATTGAGACCGACTGGCACAGCCTTAGTTTTTTTACTGAGTTTATTGATACTGAAAAAAAGATAAATGCTTACCTAACAGATGTTAAGGTGAATAATGGATTTGCATCGCGCAAGCTAACATCTTATCTAAAAAAACAAGGGTTTAACAATATAAAGGCAGAGATACATCCAATAGTAGTTAGCACTTTGCAAGAAGCTAATGACTATTTTTGGATAGAGAAAATGGTAAAAGAGGTGGTAGAGAAGGGGTATATAACCGATAAAGAATACAACGATTTTTATACCGCTTTACAAACAGCAGATAAAGACGGTTATTTTGCAGCCTCAATTAACATGATAGTAGCCTGGGCAACTAAATAATAAACCTAATATGCTGAAGAAATTACTTAAACCGCTTTTTTTTGCCGGCCTATTATTATGCACCCTACATGCGGGCGCACAGGTGATAGTAACCGATAGCACAGGCACTTTGTTAATTGGCAAAGAGGTTTATGTATTACAATCAGCAACCGAGCTTTCCTTTGAACAAGTTCAGCAATCCAGGGCTTTTAAAAAGTATAATGCCGATATCCCCAATTTAGGCTTATCGGCTACAAGCGTTTGGCTTAAATTTACAATTACCAATAACAGCAACAAGCCAGATCTGTTGTTAGATGTAGCCTACCCTATATTAGATGAGGTTGAGTTTTTTTCGCCCAACGATTCACAATCCTACGGCAGCCTTTTAACCGGCGAAATAAAACCGTTTAAACATCGCGCTTATAAACATCCTGATTATATTTTCAATATTAACATCGCAAAAAATAAAAGCGAAACCTATTATTTACGGGTTAAAAGCGCAGAGCAGCTTATACTGCCCATATCAATAAATCATCCATCTACTTTGTGGCAATATCTTAGTAAAGAGGCGGTGCTATCGGGTTTGTTTATCGGTGCCATTATCATCATGTTTCTGTATAACCTGTTTGTGTTCTTTTCCGTTCGCGACAGGAGTTATCTGTATTACGTAATTTACGTAGCCTCGGTAGGCCTTACTCAAATTGGCATAAAAGGGTATACGTTTCAATACCTGTGGGGCAATTCACCGGCGTTTGAGTTAAAAAGCGTAATACTGTTTGCCTGTTTGGGTGCCATTGCGGCTATTCTGTTCACTAAAAATTTTCTTTCAACAGCGGTAAGGGCCAGGCGCTTTAATGTAGTGCTCACCATTATTATTGTGTTGCAGGCTATCGCCTTTTTTATAACAGCAATAGGGCAAATACAATTGGGCTTTCAGTTAATGCAGGGTGCCACCACGTTATTTGCTTTCAGTTTGATCATCGTATCAGCAATTGTATTGATAGGCGGATACAGACCCGCCAGGTTTGTGTTACTATCATGGTCGGTATTGTTGGTTGGTGCCATTATTTTTACTTTAAAAGACAATGGTATTTTGCCCTACAATACCTTCACCAGCTACTCTATGCAGGGCGCGTCAATCATAGAAATGGCCCTGCTGTCCTTTGGTTTGGCCGACAGGATAAATATTCTCAAGCGCGAAAAAGAAGCCTCGCAAGCCGAAGCATTGAGCATTGCTAAAGAGAACGCGCGCATTATTAAAGAGCAGAATGTTATTTTGGAAGAGAAGGTTACCGAGCGCACACATGAGTTGAATGAATCTTTGCAAGATCTGAAGCAAGCGCAATCACAACTGGTTGAAGCTGAAAAAATGGCATCGCTAGGTCAGCTTACTGCCGGTATAGCGCACGAGATAAATAACCCCATCAACTTTGTAACAGCCAATATAAACCCCCTTAAACGCGACCTGCACATGGTGTTGGATGCCATGAATGTTATTGAGGAGATAGGTTTATCTGACGCCCCGCCGGAAGAAAAGCAAAAGAAAATAGCCGATTATAAAGAAGAGCTGGATTTTGATTATCTGCTGGTAGAAATGAATCACCTGATAAAGGGTATACACGAAGGCGCATCAAGAACCGCCGAGATTGTAAAAGGCTTGCGCATTTTCTCGCGTCTTGACGAAGACGACTTGAAACGGGCAGATTTAAATGAGGGGCTGGAATCAACAATGATAATTGCTAATAATCTGTTAAACAGCCACATAAAGGTTATGAAAGAATATGGTGAGCTGCCCTTGGTAGAGTGCTACGCGGGTAAGCTAAATCAGGTGTTTTTAAATATTATATCAAACGCGGCTTACGCCATCGAAAAGAAATTTGGCAGCAACGAAGGCGGCGCACTCAAGCTGCAAACCTATACCGAAGACGGAAACGTAATGATAAAAATTGCGGATAATGGCATAGGCATGAGTGAGGAAACCATTCATAAGGTATTTGAGCCCTTTTTTACTACTAAGGATGTGGGCGAAGGAACCGGCCTGGGCATGTCAATAGCATACAACACCATCAAAAAGCATCACGGGCAGTTGCTGGTAAAATCAGAGCTGGGCAAGGGCTCGGAATTTACTATGGTAATCCCGGTTATTTTTGATGCTGCAAAGCAGGTGTAATTTGCATTTACTCCATTAACCCTAATTTCTTATCTTTGCGCTTCATTTAACACCGTTTGCAGCGGTATCAATGTTGTTATGGCTAAATATAATACACTACTGTACTATTGTTATTCAACAATAGCCGATGCGGAGCAGTTTGCTGCCGATCATTTAAAATTTTGTAAAAGCCTGGGGCTAACCGGTCGCATT
>Ga0247814_10000122_pt1 | contig 74226 bp, 73 predicted proteins | sample UWRJL179409R1_FD_179947 | JGI IMG/M metagenome (GOLD analysis project Ga0247814, IMG submission 179947) | Plant litter microbial communities from Arlington Agricultural Research Station in Wisconsin, United States - UWRJ-L179-409R-1 | ecosystem: Environmental > Terrestrial > Plant litter >... | reverse complement strand
TTTGATTTGGGTGGCGTATTGTTACCGGTAGATTACCAAGCCGTCATACTTGCATTCACCCAGCTTGGGGTAAATGACGCAGCCCATTTTTATTCGCAGAAAGAACAACAGCCGCTGTTCGACAGGATCGAACGTGGAGAAATCAGCGGCGGCGAGTTTATTTTTGAATTAAAAAAAATAATTCCATCCGCGCAAGAAGAGGAATTGATATTTGCCTGGAATGCAATTTTGGGATTGTTTCCGCCCAGCAGATTGCAGATGCTTGAAAAAATAAGGAAACATTACCGCATATTTTTATTGAGTAACACGAACGAAATTCATATAAAAAAAGTAACGGAAGATTTAAAGGAATATAATTCGGTGGAGGATTTTATTTCTTATTTCGACGAAGTGTACTACTCTTATGAAACCGGATTTAGGAAACCCGAAAAAGAAATTTACGATCTGGTATTGTTGGATAACAATTTGAGCGCTTCCGAAACCATATTTATAGAAGATACGGAGGCCAATGTGTTGGGAGCGGTGGCCTCGGGTATCCCGACGGTTTGGCTAAAGGTGAACCAGGGCGAAATGCTAGAGTCGATTTTTACGAACGACGGAAAATTAAAGGATACGATAGATATTATATATCCGGGAGAACAATAACTTATATTTACTTGAAATTATATCATTGAATCATGGATCCGAGGTTAAAGGCATTTGAACGGTTATTGAATATTATGGACGATTTGCGCGAAAAATGTCCGTGGGATCGGGAGCAAACAATGAAATCCTTACGTCACCTGACGATTGAGGAAACATACGAATTGGGGGATGCCATTTTAAATAATGATTTGGATGAGGTGAAAAAAGAGTTGGGAGATTTGGCCCTACACATCGTTTTCTATGCTAAAATCGGTACCGAAAAGGGCGCTTTTGACATGGCTGATGTATTAAACGGCATATGCGAAAAGTTAATTAATCGCCATCCGCATATATATGGTGACGTGGTGGCTGATACACCGGAAAAAGTAAAGCAGAATTGGGAGCAGATTAAATTAAAGGAAGGAAGAAAATCGGTTTTGGAGGGTGTGCCGAAAGGCTTGCCGTCTTTGGTAAAAGCACAGCGTATCCAAGACAAGGCGGCCGGTGTGGGATTTGATTGGGAAACCACCGAACAGGTGTGGGAAAAAGTGGAGGAAGAACTGGCCGAAATGCGCCATGAAGTAGCCGTGAACGATAAGGACAAAACCGAACAAGAAATGGGCGACGTATTTTTTGCCTTGGTGAATTATGCCCGTTTCGTGGGAGTAAACCCGGAAGATGCATTGGAACGGACAAATAAGAAATTCATCAACCGGTTCAAATTTATGGAAGACGAAATTAAATTGGTCGGAAAAAATATGCAGGATATGACATTGACTGAGCTGGATGAATTTTGGAATAAGGCCAAAGCAAAAGGAATTTAATTTATTGAATATAACAGTCATTTATGGAATCATTTTTTCAGAATAAGACGATTTGGATTACAGGAGCTTCATCTGGCATTGGGGAGGCCTTGGCCATTAGATTGGCGCAGACAGGCTGTCATATCATTATTTCTGCCCGCAGGGTAGAGGAGTTGGAAAGGGTGAAACTACGTTGTAAAAACCAACAAAATATATATGTTTTGCCATTGGATGTAACAGATTTTGACCATGTGGATGATGCAAAAAATAAGGCTATTTCATTGACCGGTAAGATTGACATATTAATAAACAATGCCGGCGTAAGCCAACGCAGTTTGGTAAGGGAAACTCTGTTTAGTGTAGATAAAAGGATGATGGAGATTAATTATTTTGGCACGGTGGCGATAACAAAAGCTGTTTTACCCCATTTTTTGGAAAACGGTAAAGGCCATTATGTAACAGTTTCCAGCGTAACCGGTAAGTACGGTACGCCTTTTCGCTCGGCTTATTCGGCATCCAAACATGCACTGCACGGCTTTTTCGATTCTCTGAGGGCCGAATTGGAGCCTTCCGGGATCAAGGTGACTTTGATTACCCCGGGATTTATTAAAACCCCCATCACTTTTGCCGCCCTAACCGGCGACGGTTCTCCGCTCAATAGTTCCGATGTGGGTAATGCCAATGGATTGGATCCCGATTATTTTGCAGAAAAAATGTTGCAGGCGGTAGCCTCAGAAAAAAGAGAAAAAGCCATAGGCGGCCCAAAGGAGATCTTCGGGATCTATATGAAAAGGTTTTTTCCCGGTATGTTTGCCAATATGATCCAGAAAATAAATGTCAGGTAAATTTTGTGCATTAAATTTTGCGAATGGTCATGAACTCAATAAGATTTACGGATAAGTTTGTTACTTATAAATCTCAATAAAAAAAATAATGGGTTTTTTTCAGACAATCAAAAACAAATTGGGTATCGGTGGGGTTAAGGTAACCTTGCAATCACCTGGTAATGCACCAAAAACAGCTGGTATAATCGAAGGTAAGGTAATCCTTACTTCAAAAAGCGATCAGGAAGTGGTAAAGATTTCAGTAAAAATATATGAAGAATTTACTACCGGTAGGGGTGAAGAGAAGAAGACCAAGAAATTTACCTTAGGTGAAATATCTATTCCACAGAATTTTACGATCAAAACAGGTGAAACAAAAGAAATCAGCTTTTCTCTACCGTTTTCGGTTGTTAAATCGAGCAACGATGAATTGAAGGAAAAAGGCGGTGCTTTGGGTGCTTTGGGCAAAATGGGCTCATTTGCGGCAAACGAAAAATCAGAATACTTTGTCGAGGCTCAGGCAGATGTTAAAAGTGCAGCATTGGATCCATGGGATAAAAAAGCAATCAGATTGGTTTAAACATAAACTTTCGCTAAAAAGAGCCTTTCCAATGAAAGGCTCTTTTTATTTCTTTAGTTTTTCTAATACCTCTTGTTTCTTTCTACGAGAAACCTCAAAGCTTTTTCCGTTGCTCATTTCAATGATACATGGCTCGCCTTTTGTGTACCTTTCTATGTGTTTGATATTTAAAAGTATACTTTTACTTATTCTAACAAAGTGGTTGGAATCATTGCCAAAATAGTCTTCAAAATCTTTCAGATATTTTGATGTAATGAACCGTTCGCCACTGTTGATGGTAATATGGCAATAACTACCATCGGCTTCAATATAAATGATGCTTTTTTCTTCCAATAATTTAACGCTATCTGCCATGTGTACGGCAATTTTACGCTCGTCCGACCCGTTATTGAGTGAATGCAGTAGATTGATGATCTGGGGTTGTGCGTTTTTTTTCTGGTTGATTTGTTGGACGGCTTTATTTACCGCTATATCCAATTCATCCAGTTCAACCGGTTTTAATAAGTAATCCAATGCACTAAATTTTATGGCATTTATGGCATATTTATCATAACTGGTAACAAAAATAACCTCAAAGGGTACTTTTTCAAATTTGCCCAAAAGGCTAAATCCATTCGCTTTGGGCATTTGTATATCCAAAAAAACCAAATGTGGGTTGTGTACATTTATCAATTCATAGGCCGCTTCTACATGCTGTGCTTCTCCCACGAGGTCAATCATGTGGCTATACTTTTTCAGCAAACTTTTCAGTACGATTCTACTATTGCTTTCGTCGTCAACAATAATGCATTTGATTCTATTTTCCATAGGTTAATTTATTGGGATATAAATTTCAATTCGTGTTCCGCTGGCTACGCCTGATATATCGCATAAATCAACCACCTGGACTTTCGCGTCTTCAAAATCCTTGAGTTGGTTAATCATCGTCAGTCTTTTTTGATTTAATTTCATGCCAATTGATTTATGTTCTGTGTTTTTTTTGAATTGGGCCGCAAGTTCTCTTCCGATCCCATTGTCTTCAATGGAAATAAATAGATTATCTTTTTCTACGGAAACATTTATTTTCAGAATAGCTGGTCTTGTATCCAAGTTCATTAATCCATGCCATATGGCATTTTCTACATAGGGTTGTATTAGCATGGCAGGCACCAGCACGTCATGCGTATTTACGTCGTCGGATATATTTAATATATATTGAAACTTATCGTCAAACCGTAATTTTTCTAATTGTATATATAAATCTAATGTCTGTAATTCCTGATGAAGGGAAAGTATCTTTTCTTCGGAATTATTGAGTACCATGCGGATTAATTTGCTGAATTTGGATAAATAGTCGTAAGCCTGTTGCTCATTTTTTTGTAAAATATAACTTTGGATGGAGTTTATGGCATTGAAGATAAAATGTGGGTTCATTTGTGCTTGTATCGCACTTAATTGATATTCAGCCATTAGTTTGTTTATTTGGGTTTTGGCCGCTTCTTTATTTTTGATATTATCAGTGATTTTTTTTACAAAAAAATAAAATAAAATGATGGTGAATATGGCTAAAAAAATGATAAATGATAATGTTTGCCAAAATGGTTTTTTTATTTCAAAATTAAACAAGATAGGTTTTGGGCTCAAATATCCATGGTTGTTGATGGCATATACTTCCAATTGATATTTGCCGGGGGACAAATTGTCTAATATTATTTCATTGCTCATCACTTTTTGGAAGGAGGCATCCCTTCCTTTCAATCGGTAAATTAAATCCTTGTTTATGAAGTTTTTAAATGTAATGACATCAAATAATATTCGCAATGAATTTTGATTGTATGGAAGGACTAAATTGTTTTGTTTTTTATCAATAGCTTGCGCATTAATATGGATAGAATTGATGTATATATAGGGCTTACTCTGGTTTTTGAAGGTTTTGTCTATAGGGAAGCTGGACAATCCATCCGAGGTGGCGACGAATACTTGTTCATCGTTTACCGCAACTTTATTGATAATGTTAGATGGCAAACCACTCAGCGTATTGATGATATCATACTTTTTTTTATTGATATCAATTTTTATTAATCCAATATTAGACGCTGCCCAAAAATTATTGTTTTTATCTTCTGCGATATCATAATAAAAGTCGGTAGGGATATTGAGTAAGGATGATACGTTGTATATATAATTGTTGGCTATCAAATGCAGTCCGTTCCCTTTCGTGGAAAACAATATATTGCCTGAGTTACTCCGTATAATCTTAGACACAGGTACATTTTTTTTAATGGTTGTATATCTTCCACTCTTAAAATCGACCTTATGTAACCCGGTGTTTGTGCCCACGTAAAATATTTCTTCATGATCATGCAAGAAGTTTTTTGCGGGAGCCGTAAAGGGCATTTTAATATAAATAATTTTTGAACCATCATATTTTATGACATGTTGGTATGTTAATCCATATATCGCTTCCTTAACTTTGGCAATATCATATACTAAGATTGTATTGCCCGAACTATCCTTAATAAGTTTTCCTTTGCTTAGTCCATTATTTACTTGGCTAAACAAGTTATTACCTCCAATTAACCAGGTATCCCCATTTTTTTTAAGATCATAAATGGTTGATATTATTTTAATCTCTATGTCGTGTTTAAGTATTTTTTTGCCAATTTCAAATAAAGTTGGTATTCCCGATGAGGCAAATACCCTACCATCTTCATTTTTTAGTAAGTCTATCGATTTTCCTAATTCTTTTATATTCGAGTAGTCGATGATATTTTTATTATAACAAAATAATATTCCCTTTTCAAGCGTGGAGCACCAGATATTATCTTCATGATCTACCACGATACCGCTTACCGACAAATCATATAAACTGTGTAATGGATTCTGGATGTTATTTATGTCTGGATAGTAATATAAACCCGATTTGTATGTGCCTATCCATAGACCGTTATTTTTATCTATATATATACATAATATTCTGCCGTGATGATCAAATATGGTGATATTTTTATTTTTGTCTATTTTTATAAGCTGGTTACCAACGGTTAGAAAATCCATGTCTCCTACAGAACACGTTATCGTACGCCAATGCCCGTACGCCAATTTGCTTTTGTGCAGTACCACTTTATGTACGATTCCTTTGTCAATGAATGCTATTTTATTATAGTCGGAATATGTGATTATTCTTTTTTCTGGGACAATCCGTAATAATCCCCCATTTGATTTCCTTATGTAAGCATAGTTAGATTCTACCGGAGCGGTAATTGGTCCTGTATTGTTGCTGTTTTTTAAATCAATTTTGTAGGTTCCTATGTTGAAATTTAAATAAATTTCGGATTCTCCGTTAAGTCCAATGCTATATGGTACGGCATATTTACCATTTACATAAGCTTCATATTTTTTTCCTAGTTTAATTTCATGCAAACTGTCTCCATCATACCTTAAAACTCTACATTTTGATGACATAAACCAGATAGCGTGATTTTTATCTTCATACATTGTATAAATGGATGATTCCGGTAATCCGTTTTTATTATCGAATATGTGTAAGGATGTTCCATCATACCGGCAGAGCCCGGCATCAGTCCCAAACCAGATATATCCCTTGCTGTCCTGCATGATGTTATAACACTCCGGGGAAGGTATCTGTAGCCGGTTGCTTACATTCGTAAACAACAATTGCTGCGCATCGTTGGTGAGCGCCGTAAGCCATAAAAAAAAGCATAATATGTACCGAATGGCTGCCATTGTTATATCGTACAAATTAAGCTGTTTATGTGTTAATAAACGTGTTCATGGCCAAATGTGTAAAAAACCTTGTAAATGGTGGTGCTAATGTTTTAAAGTATTCATTTTTTTGTAGTGTGATAAATAGTTTAGTATTTATCGCTTGTCTGGTTTCACTTTTTGAAAGTTATTTTTGGAATTACTTTCTAGAGTAGTATTCGTTGGTCAGGTCGATAAGCCTATTAAACTGTTTTGACGTAGCAACCCATCCTTTATATATATGTTTTGGTAAAGCCCTTTGTAAACTGAAGGTTTGCAGAGGGCTTACCAATCTTTCCAAACAAAAATTATCTTAAAGCCCGTGCTGTTTTTTCCAAGAGGAAAAAAAATCGGGAGTGGTTAATTGCAGATCACCCTCTTTTGTAAGGAACACCTGTGTAGTTTCGGCAGTAAGGACTACTTCTTTCGCTTCGTTATAAATCACATATTTTAACTGGATTTTGGCGGCGTCGCAATTCTCAAAACGGGTTTCGATTGTGCAATATTCTTCATATCGCAAGGGGCGCTTATAATCCATATTTAGCTTTACGATGGGTACTGAAAAGCCGTGTTGCTTATAAATAGTCATGTAGGGAATCCCAAATTTCCTACCCCAGGCCTCGCGGCCATCTTCCAGATATTTTACATAATTTCCATGCCATACGATACCTAATGCGTCCACTTCGTCAAAACGGATACGGATGGTTATTTTTTCTGTGAGTATTGGTTTTTCCAATGTTATATTGAATTATTTGGAGTTTCTTGGTGAAAGAACATCCGTCGGTAGAAAAGGTTTAGTCTGGCTTCCATTTGATATTGCATCCGATGCTTGGGACCTGCAAGGGCTTTACCGGAATACCGGCAAGTACCGCATCCAAGGCCTCCCGTATATCTTTTCCGGTTACCGGGTTGTTGTTTTTTGGCCTTGAGTTATCCAATTGTCCGCGGTAAACGCATTTATTTTCGGAATCGAATACACTAAAGTCTGGCGTACAAGCCGCAAAATATGCCTTGGCAACTGCTTGGGATTCATCGTATAGATAAGGAAAGATAAAGCCGTTTTTTTCGGCAAATATTTTCATCAATTCCGGTGAATCGTCCGGATATTTTTCCACATCGTTGCTACTGATCGCAATAAAATGAATTCCCTTGGATAGATAGTCTTTGGCCAGTTTAACCAGTTCGCTTTGGATGTGGATTACGTAAGGACAGTGGTTACAGATGAACATCACTACGGTAGCTCGCGGACCTTTGAGGTCTGAAAATGTGTAATGTTCGCCCGAAACGGTATCGGGCAAGTTAAATTCCGGAGCGGTAAATCCCAAAGGAATCTGTAATGTTTCCGTTGCAGCCATATTATTTTGATTGCTCTATAAGCTTTTGTAATTCAGGCGAAGTCCACGTCAAAAAATCCTGGTCGAAGCCTGATGAAATGAGATACGCCTTCAGTTCTTTTCTTTTGGATAGAAATTGTGTCGATTTTCCGGCCCCCATAACCATAAATGCCGTAGCATAGGCTTCTGATTCGGCGGCCGTCGGTGCAAATACATAAGCATTCAATAAAGTGTTTTCCGTCATTTTACCCGTAACGGGATCAATGAATGTATTGTACCGTTTTCCATCTTTTTCATAAGACTCGCGGTAGTCACCTATGATGGATATGGCATTTTCATCCATGGGGATAATAGATTCCACAATTCTTAGTTGACCGGGCGCTGTAGGCTTATCCAAACTTAATTCCCAAGTTTTTTTATGCCAGTCGGTGCCTTTTGTTCTGGTAACGGTTCCTATCCGGACCGAATAGTTGGCTATGTTTTTCGAGTCTAAGAACTCGGATATTATATCTGCCGAGTAACCTTGGGCTATGCCCTGAAAATCTAGTCCGTTTTTTGGGTGGCGTTTGGCCACGAACTTAGAGCCTTTTCCCAAAGAATCTGATGTATTTCCCAATGTAATGTCAGAAAAACGTGTAAACCGTAGTAATGAATCTACCGTTGTAGTTTTCTTTACCGTAGTATCACTTTTCGGAATAAATTTTGCTTTGTTAAATTGTTGGATAGGATAAATTGCTGGATTAAAGGCTCCTTCGGTTTCGTTATGGATTTTTTTGGAAAGTGTGAGTACTTCCACGAAGTATCGATCCACAAAAATTCCGGCAATACTCCTATTGAATTTGGAAACCAATGAAAGACTGTCCCAACAAGATATGGAGCGATCTAGGTCTCGAGTCAGTTTTTCTATTTCGTTATCAAGCCCTATGGGCGTCCTATCACAAACGATATGGTAAGTGGTGCCTTGGGTATAGCCGCTGTATTCGGCCATGGGTTGGTAATTATTTTGTTTACAGCCTATTAATCCAAAAAACATGATGATGGATATCCATAAGGCACAACTTTTTCCGGATTGATGTAACACAATACAAATGTAATCGCTCGAGTTCATTAGGCGAACGATTGGATATAAAAAAAGAAAAAAAAGAAAAACGCCATGTTTTTGTTAGGGTATAAAAACATGGCGTCTCATTTTAAAGACTAGGGCTGATTGTGAAAGTCAATAAAATATCGAATGTTATGTTTCGATGCTGCAAAGGAAAATAAACGGGAAGCTTACGTGGGTTAAAATTAGATATCACATGTCCTGATTTTGGAAACTAGGACATTTTAAACTCGCAAAATGTTATTTTACAGGATATTAAATATTGAAATGATTTTAGGTTTAGCTACGTAAATATTCAGAAGGCGTCTTGCCGGTCGTTTTTTTAAACGCATTATAGAAGGCGCTTCGTGAAGCGAATCCGGCTTCGCTGGCAATTCCTTCTATACTCATGCTCTCATTTGCCCCTTTTTCAAACTCCTTAATTACATATTGTATCCGGTAGGTATTGATGAAATCGGGAAAGCGCTTTCCGTAATGTGAATTGAGTATGGTGGAAAAGGTATGAGGAGGCATTCCCAAGCGGTTCGCGATTTCGGGCGCGGTTACTTTCGGATTTTTGAAAAGTTGTCCTTCCATGATCATTTTTTCTATTTCCGGATAATTATTTTCTTCGGCCGGGAAAGAAATTTTTTCAGGGTTGGGTAGAGGTATTTTAGGTTTGGGAGGCAATTTGCCAAAAATGATTTGGATATTGAAGAATAGAAAAATATGTAATCCCAAGAATGCCAAGATGCAGATAAATAAAGGAAACATGGAATAAAACATGAGCTTCTGGGAATCAAAAGGCAATGCGATCCAAATGAAATTAATGGTCAACAAACCGCCATAAATCAAACCAAAGAACAGAGTAAGAAGGATAAGCCACATCCTCAGGCTTTTGTGCGTATCAATATCTTTTCGCAATTTTTTGTTCTCCAGTGCCCTGTGTAAGGTAAAGGCTGAGATGACGACATAGATGATCCCCAATATGGGCCTAAACATGATGTGGCTTATATCAGGGATGATACCCGTTCTGGTTTGCAGGATTAGTCTCAGGTCGGCAGACATGGCCCCGATGGCAGCCTGTTTTTCGCTCAGGCTCGATAAGTAAAAAGGCATTAAATCAATGACGGCCAGTAATACGGGTACAAAATGGAGATAATGGATATTCCTTAACAGGAAACTTTTATCCGTACGGCTTTGGATATAAAGTAAAACCAATGGCGGTATGCCGTAATATAGCGGCAGCCCGATTCGGAATAGGTAGGAAACGTGTACGAATTCGCCCGTCAATATCAGTATGGATGTGATGATATACCATATACCGATCAGTATGACTATGGCCAGCATAATATTTGGCAGACGGTGTGAACTTTTGCTAACCAGCAATAAAAGTACAACCAGAAAGCCGTAGAATACGACTCCTAAACATACCAGATTGAATAAACTTACCCCAAGACCCCCGTCCATCAGAAGCTAATATATTAAAGTTTGGTAAAGTAAGGCATGGTTTCCAGTTAAAGGTATGTAAGATTATTTACGGTATAGGATTTCCGTTTGGAACCGGATGGATTCATCGTGCAAATCCTTCAATATCTTACGGATAAAATCTTCTTCAAGTTGTAATTTTTCTCCAAATTCGGTGCGTGTTTCGCGTATTTCGGATAAACGCTGTGGTTGGAAAATGGTGATGTTGTTTTCGCTCTTGTACTTACCAATCTTGGCAATGAGCCGCATCCGTTTAGCGATTACTTCCAACAATTCTTCGTCAATACTATCCACCATGCGGCGCAGGCGTTCCAATTCATTGTCAAAAACCGGGTCGTTGGAGGTATAGTTACGGATCGTGAGGCCCGCCAAAATTTCTTTCAGGCGGAAAGGTGTTACCTGCTGGGCGGCATCGCTCCATGCATTGTCCGGGTCTGGATGGGTCTCTATCATCAGCCCGTGCATACCCAGATCCATCGCTTTTTGGGATGTTTCGGCAATCATGCTACGTTTTCCGGTGATGTGGCTTGGATCACAAAACACAGGCAGTTGGGGCATTTCGCTCATCAATTCGATGGCAATATCCCATTTGGGCGCATACCGGTACACGGTATTTTCACCTGATTGGAAGCCTCTATGTATCGCCGCCAAACGTGTAAGGCCCACACCGGAAAGCCTTTCCAGCGCACCGATCCAAAGTTTTAGGTCGGGATTGATCGGGTTTTTTACCAATACGGGAATATCGGTTCCGCGTAAGGCATCGGCAATTTCTTGTACGGTGAATGGGTTTACTGTCGTTCGGGCACCAATCCATACGGCATCTATGCCGTATTTTAGGCAGAGTTCGGCATGGTCCGCCGTGGCTACTTCTACCATCACGGGAAGATTAAATCGCTGCTTTACCTGTTGGAGCCATGGCAGCGCTATCTCACCGTTTCCTTCAAATGAGTTGGGTCTTGTGCGGGGTTTCCATACGCCAGCCCTAAAATATCTTAATCCGGGAATACCCTTGATACCTTCGGCCGTGGTTAAAACCTGTTCTTCGGTTTCCGCGCTGCAAGGGCCAGCAATGATCATAGGTTGCGGGTCTTCGCCGTTTTCCCGTTGGATAGAAAAATCGTCCGTTACCAATTTATTTTACCTCCGTATCGTTTTTATATTTCGTCTGCTTGATCAATTTGCCGCTTTCATCATATTCTTTCCAAACGCCCTGTTTCTGGTTTTTCTCGTATACACCTTCCGTGGCTGTTTTTCCGTTGCTGTGGTAGTCTTTGTATGGCCCGGAGAGCTCATCGTTTACTGTGCTGTATTCTGCCTGGATGCCTCCGGTTTGGTAGTAAAATTTTTGGAGCCCCGTTTTTTTGCCTTCCACGAAATTGGTTTCGGAAAGTTTGCTGCCGTCCTCATAATATTGGGTCATGGTTCCGTCCGGTTGTCCATTTTTTATTTTGCTTTCTTTTTTGATCGAGCTGCTCTCGTAGTATTCTTTGAGCGTACCCAAATCAAAATCCATATCCCTCAACAATACGCCATGGCTAAATATGGTGTGCTTGCCTACGGGTTTCCCGTTGTTGAACCAGCCTTCCATAAAAGGGTGTCCATGCTCGTCATTCTCTACGAAATAACCGTGGCGCTCCCCGTCCTTATATTCTTCCATCCTTTTGGGGTTGCTTTGGCTATCATAAGTAACCCACAGCCCGGTTTTTTTTCCGTTCTCCATACGGCCCCGGCTTACCGTATTATCCGGGTTTTTGACGTATTCGATTTTAAACTCCTGAGCGAACGAAGTGGAATATATAAGAAAGAAAGCCACTGCGGCCAATATGTTCTTCATGCCTTTAGTTTTTGCAAAAATACGATGTAGAAATGATAAAATTGCGGATAATTTTATTGGCCTACACGCCCGGCGGCGTAATAATATTTTGTCCAATATGCCTCTTCTAGGTTGCTGATGATGACACCACGGCTGGTGCTGGCATGTACAAACTTGTTCTGCGAGAGGTAAATGCCCACGTGGCTCACCCGCGATGAGTTGATTTTGAAGAATACCAAATCGCCCTCCTTGATGATATTGCGGTTGATGGGTTTGGATTGGTCGTAAATATCCTGTGCGCTGCGGCCCAGCGTCAGGTTGTATACGTTTTTGAATACGTTGCCGCAAAAGCCCGAACAATCCACGCCCTGTTTGGTGGTACCGCCGTATTTATAAGGAACGCCGAGCCATTGTTCTATTTCTTTTTTTAATGAAGTACTAGCTATGCCCGAGTTACCGCCTTTTGGATCCGTAGCCGGTTTTGGCGTAGTGGTATTGGTGGGTTTGTTGTTGGCGGCCGTTTTGTCGTTTTTGCCTTTGTTCTTGTTCGCTTGGCGGTTTTGGTTTTCCAATTCCCAGCCGTTTTCGTACTCGGTTTTGTCGGTGAGGGCCGTTTTGCAGGAGACGATGCCCAGTAGGCATGATATCACCAATATAAAAAGTGCATTACGATTCATCATATTCCAAATGTAGTTTATTTGAAAGCCTAAGGTTTTTCTCCCCTACACAAGATTTTAACGGTGGATTGTTAGTGTAGGGTGGAAGTTTAGGAATTTTTAGGAGATGCGGATAATAATCCTAACCTTCCACTGTGCTGGATTACAAATCCCTTGCAGCGAGAAGAAGCCCGGTAATGGTTCTATTACGTGTTGGATTGACTCTTTATGCTAACAGAGTCTTGATATATTCTTAATTGAAGAACTGATCAATAAACGAGAATGTTTTGTTGATATAATCTTGGTTTTGCTCTTCCGATGCCCAAACTGCATGTCCGCCGCCGGGGTACATGGTTTCCTGATGCCAAACGCCTTTGCTTTCTAATTCCGCACTTAACAATGGCATTTGTGTAACCGGGATGAGAGGATCTTGGTCTCCATAGAACGAAATGGTCGGTGGCGAGCTTATTGTTACTCGCTTTGCGGGACTCGCTTCTGTAAACAATGCTTGGTTCGCTGGGTAGTCGTATATGGCATTGCCAAGTAATCCTCCCAAAACGCCCATCAAGATAAAATTATCGGTAAATGCAGGGTCGGTTAAATCTGCCGGGCCAACCGTGTTTATAACGCCTTTCACATGATGTTGGGGATCGAAAGCATAAGCATACAGCATAGATAGATGCGCACCTGCCGAGCCGCCATAGAGCAGATACTGTTTTGAAACATTGTATTTATCTTTTTGAATTTCGTCAAATGCAGCTTGGATATCATGTATTTGCTTTGGGTACCCAGGGTTTTCCAGAGTGCCCAAACGGTAATTGATGTTGATAATAGCATGATTAGGGTAATGGGCCTTAAAAGTAGCCATCGTGGAAGTGTAATCGGATTTGTCGCCCGCACTCCAACCTCCTCCGTGAATCAGTACAAAAACTTTTGTTGAATTGCCGTCACGGTTGGGCGGTAAATACACGTCCATTTTTTGTTTAGGGTCATTACCATATGAAATATCCGTCAGATTGTGGGCTTGCGTTACATCGTAATTTGCCAGGTCATTCTCCTTTTTGCAAGAAATAGCCATGCAGCTTATCAGTATCAATATAAAGCCGATATAGAATGTGTTTTTCATTACAGTTTTTTTAATATTCAAAGAAACGGGGGATTTTTGTGTTCATGCGGTCTTCTAAAATATCCTATAACTCAAAAATTGACGCCAGGCCTCCCGTTCTATTTTTACAGTACCAAAGATATAAGGTATTGCCCAAAATATCATCTTACATCTAAAATCTAATGTCTGATATCTAACTCCTATCTTTGCATTATCTTATGATTTCGGATTTTTCAGAACACCTACAGGCTATCCTAAAAACGCTGCCATCCAATCCAGGGGTGTATCGGTATTACGATTCCGAGGGGACGCTGATTTATGTGGGCAAGGCCAAAAACCTGAAAAATCGTGTGACCTCGTATTTTTCGCAGGACCATACTTTTAGCGGTAAAACGCGGGTGATGGTGCGCAATATCCGCGATATCCAATACATCGTGGTAAATACCGAGATGGAAGCGCTGCTGCTGGAAAATACGCTCATCAAGCAGAACCAGCCGAAGTATAATATCAACCTCAAGGACGATAAGACCTATCCATATATTACGATTACGGCGGAACCGTTTCCACGTATCTACACCATCCGGAATATTCCCGAAAATTATAAGGGCGAATTATATGGTCCTTATCCGTCGGTGTTTGCCATGAAATCTATCTTGGACTTGGTGAAACGGATGTACAAGTTGCGAACTTGCAACCTCAACCTCACGAAGGATAACATAGAAAAAGGAAAATTCAAGGTCTGTTTGGAATACCATTTGGGAAATTGCAAGGCCCCTTGTGTAGCTTACCAACCCGAAGAAGATTATGAAGAGTCCATCCGCGAAATCCGGCAGATCATCAAAGGAAATTTGTCGGGGTTGAGCCGTTTCCTCACACAGAAAATGCAGGAATATTCCGCCGCTTTTGAGTTTGAAAAGGCGCAGGAAATGAAGGAACGGATTGAGCAGCTAGAAAAGTTCAGGAATAAATCCGTGGTGGTGAACCGCGACATCGATAATGTGGACGTGTATTCCATCGAAAGTGACATGAAATGTGCCTACGTCAATTTCATGCGGATTTCGGATGGTGCCGTCATCCAGTCATTTACGTTGGAAATAAAGAAAAAATTGGACGAGCCCGATGCGGAAGTGCTTCCGTTGGCCATTTTGGAACTGCGCGAACGTTTCCAGAGTAATTCGCCTGAAATCATCGTGCCCTTTGTGCCGGATATGAATTTGCCTGGCGTAAAATTCACCGTGCCCAAGCTGGGCGACAAAAAACGGTTGCTGGAACTGTCGGATACCAATCTTAAATTTTTTATAAAGGACAAGCTAAAACAGTTGGCTATCCTGGATCCGGAACGTCACGTAAACCGTATTTTGGAGCAGATGCAGAAGGATTTACGGATGAATGTGTTGCCCGAGCACATCGAGTGTTTTGATAACTCGAATTTTCAGGGGGATTATGCCGTGTCGGCCTGTGTGGTGTTTAAGGATGCCAAACCCTCTAAGAAAGATTACCGGATTTTTAACGTAAAAACGGTAGTGGGGCCGGATGATTTCGCCACGATGGAAGAAGTAATCCACCGCCGTTACCGTCGTGCGCTGGATGAAGAGCAACCTTTGCCTCAGCTCATCGTCATCGACGGGGGAAAGGGCCAGCTCGGGGCCGCGCTCAAAAGCTTGGAAGGCTTGGGCTTACGTGGTAAAATTACCATCGTGGGTATAGCTAAAAGGTTGGAGGAGATTTATTATCCGGGCGATTCGTTCCCATTATATATAGACAAACGTTCTGAAACGCTGAAGGTATTGCAAAACCTGCGCGACGAAGCACACCGTTTCGGCATCACCAATTACCGTAAGCGTCACCAAAAAGGGTTGATTAAAACCGAATTGGACCAGATTGGAGGCATCGGACAAAAAACGGCTGAGGCTTTGTTGTTGGCATTCAAATCGGTACACCGAATCCGAGAGGCGAGCGAACAGGAAATTGCCGCTATCGTGGGGCCATCCAAAGCTAAAATCGTCATCAACGCACTTAAAAAAAGTGATGCGTCCGAGGAAATTTAAACAGACATTGCCCGTTTAAATGTCTTTGGAATTTGGACTTACGTCTAAAGGAAATCCGCTCTCCACGTCATCAACATATATTCGTCGTATAATTTTGGGTTGGTCATGAAAAAAGTAGCCATATTTTTTGTGTTGTTTTTGACTTTTGGTGCGGCGTCTTATGCGCAGTCAACCAAAATTTGGACGTTGGAGGAATGTATAGCGTTTGCGCGAGACAATAATATTTCGTTGGCACAGAGCCGTTTGAACGTAGAATCGGCCAACGTGGATTTCTTTCAGACCAAAACGGCTTTTGCACCCACCATTAGCGGAAGTTTGTTCGGCGGGTACAATTTTGGCCAGCGTTTGGACCAGTATAACCTGGTATTCGTAAACCAGCGTACCACCAGTGCTAACCTAGGCGTGAACGGAAGCCTACTTTTGTTTGCCGGCTTGCAGAACATCAACCGGTTGAAACAGGCCAAATATGCATTGGATGCCAACAAAATGGCGGTTCAGCAGGCGGAGAACGATTTGTCGTTGAACTTGGCCAATGCCTACCTGCAACTGTTGTTTGCCTATGAAAGATTGTCCATTACCGACGGGCAGATTTTGTTGACACAAAACCAATTGGATCGTACCAAAACATTATACGAAGCGGGAGCAGCCACGCGCGGAGAATTATTGAACATAGAGGCGCAACTTACCCGTGAGCAGATCAACAAGGTGAATGCGGAAAATGCGATCCAACAGACAAAATTGTCGTTGATACAGTTACTGAACTTGCCCGATAGCGATTTGAGTGTCCAAAAACTGGAAGTGGAAATTCCGGACGACGCGGAATCGATGTTGGCCAAATCGCCATTTGATGTGTACGTGACCGCCGCCGGCATCCACCCGGGAATCCAAAGTGCGGAGTTTAGTGCCCGCAGCGCGGAGAAAGCGGTGTCCGTGGCTAAAGGCGCTTTTAGCCCATCATTGTTTTTGGCGGCCAGTTATGGTACGGGTTATTCGTCCTTATCTCAAAGTATTACGGATACCATGGTAACCATTACGCCGCAATCCCCAGTTGTGTTACCGACTAACCAAGGCGATACGGTTGTCTTTAACCAACCGCCATTGATCAATGTCGATTTTAAACGCCAGACCACACCGTTTTTCCGCCAGTTGGGGCAAAACCAGAATACACAAGTTGGTTTATCGCTCAGTATTCCAATCCTGAACGGGTTACAGAACCATGCGGGTCTACGCCGTGCGAAAATCCAGTTGACGAATAGCCGCCTGAACGTCGATCTGCAAAGGCAAAATTTGCGCACACTCATCCAAACGGCGTTTAACGACGCCCGTGCGGGATTCATTACATTCCAGGCCAATAAAAAGAATGTGGAAGCATTGACGGAGGCTTTCCAATATGCCGAAGAAAAATTCAATGCCGGTGCGATGAACGCGTTGGATTACAGTAATGCCAAAACCCAGTTAAACAATGCGGAATTGGAAACGTTGCTGGCCCGTTTCGAGTTTATTTACCGAATCAAGATTTTAGAATTTTACATGGGAAAACCATTGAAATTATAATAATACCTGCATCATAACAATATAACAAGCCCATCAGATGAAGAATAAAGGCACAATTATTTTACTGGCTACCGGTATTTTGCTGGCTTCCTGCGGAAACAAGGATTTGACGCTGGTAAGCATGGAAAAGGCCGAGAACAGGACCATCGTTGAAGTGGTTTCTGCCAACGGGAAAATCCGTCCGGAAACGGAAGTGAAAATCAGTAGCGACGTTTCGGGGGAAATAGTGGAACTGTATGTGGCCGAAGGCGATTCGGTGGTGAAAGGACAGCCGTTGTTGGAAATAAACCCAGAGATTTTGGTCACTTCCTTTGATGCGGCCTCGGCACAATATAACAATGCCATGGCCGGTTTGGCAGGTACGAAAGCCCGTTTGGAGCAGTCAAAGGCCCAAATGATGCGTTCAGAACTAGACTTCAAAAGACAGACATCCTTACACGATAAAAAAGCGATTTCGGAAGCGGAATTTGAAACGGCCAGAGCCAATTACGAAGTGGCCAAATCAGAACTATTAGCGTCCGAACAGAACGTAAGGGCTGCACAATACGGTGCGGATAATGCCAAAGCGGGTATGAGCCAAGCTTCCAAAAATTTGTCGCGTACCAAAATTTATGCGCCGGTTTCGGGTACGGTTTCCTTGTTGGCCGTGGAAAAAGGCGAGCGTGTGGTAGGGGTTGCCCAAATGTCGGGAACCGAATTGCTGCGCATCGCTAATTTGACGGAAATGCAAGCCGTGGTGGAAGTGAACGAAAATGAAATTGTTCGTCTCACGCTAGGCGACACGGCTATCGTGGAAGTGGATGCTTATCCAAACCAAAAATTCAAGGGTGTGGTAACGCAGATGGCCAACTCACCCAAAACAGCCACCGGGGCGGCACAATTGAGTACCGATGAAGTAACGAAGTTTGAAGTGAAAATCAGGCTGTTGCGTACCTCTTACGCTGACCTGGAAAAGAATTTGCCTAAGGGACAATCACCATTCCGCCCAGGTATGTCGGCATCGGTAAAAATACAGACTGAAACACAACGTAACGTATTGGCCGTCCCTATCCAGTCGGTTACCGCCAAGTTGGATACTTCATCGGCCAATGCATCAAGCGAATCCTTCATAGAGTATGTATTCATCATCAAAGGAGATTCGGTGGAGATGCGTACCGTAAAAACAGGTATCCAAGACAATCGCTATATCGTAGTCACTACTGGCATTACGGCCGGAGAAGAAATAGTGGAAGGTCCATATGGCGCGGTTTCCAAAACATTAAAAAACGGATCAAAAATAAAGGTGGTCAGCAAGGATATGCTGTTTGAAGTGAAGAAATAAATGAGTGTATTAGATACAAGTATCAGGCGGTATACATAAACCAATTGGTTTTTTACTTGGGCAATACGCTAGGCTTATATTTCTCCATAAACGCATTCATATTGTCTATGTCGACTTTACCGTTGACGATCACGTTTTCAGAATACAACAGCTTGATGGCCATTAATTTTCTGAATTCCTTATAATGTGCCTCTCCATCGTGGTCCGCGAATAGGATAAGGTAGTAGTTGTCGTTAAATTCAGGATTGTAATCAAGGCTAGGATCTATCAACTTGAAGATGGCCAGGTTCTCTTCATCTTCCATGGATTTCAACGTGAATTCGTTTTTTGATTTCTCGTCGATGAAAACGCTTTCGTTTCCATTGATGTACACCGTGCCTTTTTTAATTTTTACGTCTTGTGCAGAAGCTAATGTGATAGTAGTACCGATCAGGAGGATGAGTAGGTTGATTTTTTTCATTTGAAATATTTTGGTCGGGCTAAATATAAAATGATTTCCGGAGGATTCGCAAACGAATTTGTAATTCTTATCCATAACAACGAAGAAAACGGAAATTGAATAAATTACAAATATTTGATAATTAGTTACTTGATTTGTATAAAGCCACCGTTTGGCAATCACGTTCCAAAAACCTACTTTTGCGCCCTTGTAAAATTTTGATACAACACACAACAGTAAGTTAATATGGAACAAACGCTATTGTACATTATTCCCGGGTTCGGATTGTTGGCCCTGCTATACACCCTCATCAAATTTATTTGGGTAGGGAAACAGGATGCCGGTAACGAAAAAATGCAAACCATCGCCAAGGCCATCGCCGACGGTGCCATGTCATTTTTGAAAGCAGAATATCGTGTATTGGCCATTTTTGTGGTGATTGCCGGTATTTTATTGGGCGTTATTTCTTCCGTGGAAGGCATCAAAGCCGAACATTCACACTGGTTTATTGTAGTAGCTTTCGTTTTTGGGGCTATATTTTCCGCCACGGCCGGTTTCATCGGTATGCGCGTTGCCACTAAGGCTAACGTACGTACTACACAAGCTGCCCGTACTTCCTTGGGCCAGGCGTTGAAGGTTTCCTTCACTGGTGGTGCCGTTATGGGTATGGGCGTGGCCGGTTTGGCCGTATTGGGTTTGAGTACCTTGTTCATCATATTGTTCCAGTGGTTTATGGGCGGTCAGTGGACCAACACGGCCGACATGACCAAAGTATTGGAGGCATTGGCCGGTTTCTCGTTGGGAGCCGAGTCTATCGCCTTGTTTGCCCGTGTGGGTGGCGGTATTTATACCAAAGCTGCCGACGTAGGCGCTGACTTGGTAGGTAAGGTAGAAGCGGGTATTCCGGAGGATGATCCTCGTAACCCGGCCACGATTGCCGATAACGTTGGCGATAACGTGGGTGACGTAGCCGGTATGGGTGCCGACTTGTTCGGTTCTTATGTAGCTACTGTGTTAGCTGCTATGGTTTTGGGTAATTACGTTGTGGGTCATGTAACCCAATTGGAACTCAATACAACTCCTTTTGGAGCAATGGGCGCTATCCTTCTTCCTCTATTTATAGCAGGTTTGGGTATCGTATTCTCTATGATCGGTACTTTGTTTGTAAGGGTAAAAGAAGAAGGTGCCAACGAAGCCAAAGTTCAAGCTGCTTTGAATATGGGTAACTGGGGTTCCATCATCCTTACGTTGGTAGCCTCTTATTTCGTGATTAACTGGATGTTGCCAGAAACAATGACCATGGCTTTCTTTCAGGAAGCAGACAGAGTAGTTACCACGCTTCACGTATTTGGTGCCGTGGTAATCGGTATGGTCGTGGGTGGTGTTATTTCTTATATTACAGAGTATTATACAGGTTTAAATAAAGGTCCGGTAAACGGGATCATCCAAAAATCTGCCACGGGTGCAGCCACCAACATTATTGCCGGTTTGTCTACTGGTATGCAATCTACCTTTGCTCCAATCTTATTGTTCGCCGGTGCCATCTGGGGTGCTTATGAATTAGCTGGTTTCTACGGTGTAGCAATCGCAGCCTCTGCCATGATGGCCACAACGGCTATGCAGTTGGCCATCGATGCATTCGGACCTATCGCGGATAACGCGGGTGGTATTGCGGAAATGAGTGAACTGCCTAAAGAAGTTCGTACACGTACAGATATATTAGATACAGTCGGTAATACCACGGCCGCCATCGGTAAAGGTTTTGCCATCGCTTCTGCCGCTTTGACGGCTTTGGCTTTATTCGCGGCCTACGTAACTTTCACTGGTATCCCGGGTATCAATATCTTTAAGGCAGACGTATTGGCTGCCTTATTCATCGGCGGTATGATTCCGGTGGTATTCTCGGCCTTGGCCATGAATTCCGTAGGCAAAGCGGCCATGGACATGGTGAACGAGGTTCGTCGTCAGTTCCGCGAAATTCCGGGTATCATGGAAGGTACGGGCAAACCGGATTACGAGCGTTGTGTAGAAATCTCTACCAAAGCAGCTATTCGCGAGATGATGTTGCCGGGTGCCATCACGATTATTTCTCCTATCATCATTGGTTTTGTTATGGGACCTGAAGCATTGGGTGCTTATATGGCCGGTGTTTGTGTGAGTGGTGTATTGTGGGCTTTATTCCAAAATAATGCCGGTGGCGCTTGGGATAACGCCAAAAAAGCATTTGAAAAAGGCGTGGTGATTGATGGCCAAACTTATTACAAAGGTTCCGAGCCACACAAAGCGGCCGTAACCGGCGATACCGTAGGCGATCCATTCAAAGATACTTCTGGTCCGTCCATGAACATTTTGATTAAATTGACTTGTTTGGTAGGCTTGGTGATCGCACCGATCTTAGGTGAGATTTATGCGAAGGATACACATGCGGAAGTGAAAACCGAACAAACAATCATTGAAGAAACTCCGGCAACCGCCGCAGAGGTTCCTACACCAGAAGCTGCTGTTATTGAGCAAGCTGCTTCGACACAAGAATAATTTTTATAGAATTATATCAGGAAAGCCTTCTCAATTGAGAAGGCTTTTTTTTTGAGAAAGTTATCACACAGAGAACACGGAGCATTCACAGAGTTTCACGGAGGAATTTTATATTTGGATAACCAATCAAAACCAAATTATGGAAAGGAACGAACTCACTGGATTAATTATTGGGAAAGCGATTGAAATTCACAAGGAATTAGGTCCCGGGTTATTAGAATAGGCATATCAAACGTGCTGCTTACGAAATTAGAAATCTGGGTATTGATATCGATGTGCAAAAGCACTTCCCATTGTCTATAAAGACATCAAATTAGAACATGGTTATCGTATAGATATTCTCGTTGCAAACCGAGTGGTCGTTGAAATCAAACATGTTGAATTTATAAACGAAGTACATGCAGCACAAATATTAACCTATATGAAATTGGGCAATTTGATACCGTGCTATTGATTAATTTCAATTCTAAAATATTGAAAGATAACATCAGAAGATTTGTGTTTTAATATTACGTGCAGAAAGTACCCAGTAAAAAATAATTATCCGTTTTACTCTGGGCCTTCTCTGTGAATCTCAGTGTAACACACATTTTTTTCACACCTTTGCGCTTAGATGTCGTTGCGCCTGTTGCCACATAGAGAAATTGACAAATCCCGTTGGGATGAATCCGTTAAGTCTGCTTACAATTCAGCCGTATATGGTATGTCTTTTTATTTGGATGCCTGTTCGCCCGATTGGAGCGGCTTGGTAAAAGGCGATTACGAACAGGTGATGGCTGTTCCATTAAAATACAAGATGGGCGTATCCTATGCCTACCAGCCTTTGTTCGTGCAACAATCGGGCATTTTTTCAATCAGTGGGCTTACCCAACAGGACGTTGAGGAGTTTTTGTCTTTCGTCGATTCTAAAATAGCCAACGTAAAGCTGTACCTAACGCCCGAATGTAATCCGTTTGCCATGGCAGGACATACCGAGGTAAGGCGCTCGCAGTTTATCCCGTTGGATAAAACGATGGAAGAAATTCGCGCCGGATATTCGGATAATGCCAGGCGTAATATCCGCAAGGCTGAGAAAAGTGGACTGAACCTGCAATTTTCCATCGATTACGAAGTGGTGATTAAAGGTTTCAGGAGCCAAACCGGTGAACATGTGAAGCACATCGGCGAGGCAGGTTTTCAAAAACTTCACTTGCTGTTGGATAATTTGCAGAAATATACCGATAGCCACGTAGCCCAGGTTTACACCAAAGAAGGGCAATTGCTTTATTCCGCCTTTTTTTCGGGTTTTAACGGTGCCGCCTTGTATGTAAAAGGTTTTGGTACCGATTTGGCGAGAAATTCCGGTGCCGGACATTTTTTGATGGACCGGATGATAAAAAAATATCGGGAAGACGGTTATTCACTTTTTGATTTTGGGGGCGCACAGGCCGAAAACGTGCGAAAGTTCAACATGCAATTCGGGAGCGACGAATTTGAATATCTTTGTTTCAATGGCGGTTATCTGCCGGCTTTTTTACGAAACATTTAATGAGCAAAACCATATTATTGAACGGTGCCACGGGCGGATTGGGCGGAATTATTGCCAATTTTTTGGACAAAGAAGGCCATCGGTTGATCCTGACGGGAAGAAATGAATCGGCGGAAAACTTACCGTCGGGCGAAAACATCATCTTTGTCCCTTGTGATGTCTGTGTAGAATCAGACATTGTCCGTTTGGTAAAGGAAGCCGAATCCCGGTTTGGAAAAATAGACGTGCTCATCAACGCGGCCGGTGTTTCGGGTAGCGGTATGAGCTGGAGGCTTTCTGCCGAATCTTGGAATGATGCTATTTCAGTAAATCTCACCTCGCCATTTTTATTCATCCGTGAAGTATTGCCGGGGATGCGGAGCCGGAATTTTGGCCGTATCATCAACTTAAGCTCCGTCGTGGCTTTTAAGGGCGTTCCGGGAACGGCGGCTTACGCAGCCTCAAAAGCCGGCCTGGATGGCCTTACGCGTGCCGTGGCGATCGAAAATGCGCAAAAGGGTATTACGGTGAACAGCCTAGCCTTGGGCTATTTTGATGCGGGCATGCTGTACGATATTCCCGAAGAAATCCGCGAGCAGATCAAAAAAAGCATTCCCGTGAATGAATTTGGGAATCCCAATAATGTCACATCACTCATCCGTTGGATTATTTCGGACGAGTCCAATTATTTTACCGGACAAACGGTACAAATTAATGGTGGTTTGTATTCCTAAAGGAACAATTTTGTAACTTACCCGTTGAAAATTGAGATGAAACAGTTACCGATTCTTTTCTTGTTTTTATTCTGTATGGCATCGCTGTCGGCACAAAACCGTGGCGGTATCCGTATTTTGGATGAATCCGAGGAAGAATATGTGGAGCCCGAAAAGAAATTTACCCGCAAAGGGAAAATACCGGCCAACATCATCAAATTTTCATTCTTGGGCCCATTCCGGGGAGATTATGCTTTGCTTTACGAGAGAAGGATTTTGCCTTGGTTTTCCATACAAGGAGGTTTGGGGGTTACCGTACGTGATAAGGTGTACGAAAAATTTACCTCGGGTATTTTCAATTCGCCGCAGTTTAAATCATCCGCCGGAATTTCGGCCAGACTGGGTATGCGTTTTTATCCCATTTCGGATGGTTGGATGAGTGGAATATTTATTTCTCCGGATTTTGTCTATCGGGAGTACAACCTCAACGCCAACCTCACGCAGTATGATACGCAGAATAATGCATCACCACAGAAACTGCGTTGTGGATATACGTTTATGGAATATCGGTTGCTGTTGGGGCAGAGCTACGATTTTATTTTCCGGAATCTGTATCTGGAATATTATGTGGGATTGGTTTTCCGCGAAACTTCCGAATACGTTCCGCAATACCAGAATAATGCCCAAGGTGCTTATTATACACGGGCGACCCAATATCGCTTCCAACCGGGAATTGCCTTTAATGCCAGCGTAGGTTACGCTTTCTAAAATGTTGGATTATTCATGCTGATTTTGAATGGTTGGCCCCATTTAACATTCAAAATTCAGCATTCAAGCTATTGTTACCGATGGTGATACGGTTCATTCTTCAAAATTGTAAACGCCCGGTAGAGCTGTTCGGTAAAAAATAAACGTACCATTTGGTGTGTGAAAGTCATTTTGGAGAGGGAGAGTTTTCCGTCCGCGCGTTTTTTTACCGTTTCGCTGAAGCCGAATGGGCCACCAATGACAAAAAAACAACGTTTATTGCCCGAATTCATTTGTTTCTGCACGAATTCAGCAAAGCCCTCGGAGTTCATTTCCTTGCCGTTTTCGTCCAACAGGAAGAATAAATCTGCCGTCTGAACTTTTTCCAGAATAAGTTCGCCTTCACGCTCGGTAAGTTTTTTAGGGTCCTGTATTTTCGGAGTGGGGATTTCCTCTATACGGAAGCGGGTATAATGTTTTAGCCGTTTTTCAAATTGGTCGCAGAGGCTTTTGATTTCCTTATCGTCTGTTTTTGCCGTGCAAAGTAAGATGAATTCCATACCGTAAAGGTAGGAGAAATAGGTTTTAGGCAAGTAGTCAACCGGCAAAGGGTGTGTTTCGAAAACTGTTGCCGATTGCTACTTTCCTCATGGCTTTAGAACTTGGCGTAGTTTTTGTAAATTTTAATATGTACTTTTCCCCAGGCTTACCTCACGGCTTACGCGAGAAGACAAACACAAAATGAAAAAGATATTATCACTCGTCCTCTTCACTATCATGTCAGGTGTCACTTTTGCCCAATGTAGCGAAACCACCGCAGCCCTTAAATCATCGGATGCCAATGCGTTGTCTGCTTGGTTTGCCTCATCGGTTGAATTAACCATAGGCGATAAGGAGATGATGTACGGAAAAGAACAAGCCAAACGCGTAGTGAGCGATTTCTTCGCCAAAAATATACCTGCCACTTACGAAACCAAACACAAAAGCGATGCCGGCGCATCCAAATACATCATCGGTACTTATAAAGGCAAAACAGGTTCCTTCCGTGTATATGTATCTTATTTTAACGAGGGAAACAAAGAAGTGATCCGTACGTTGAAATTTGAGAATGAATAGTTCTATTGGGTAATCCCTTTGAATATATCGGTTACTTGTATCCGTAGGTCTGGAAAAAGTGGACTTCGGATGGTTTCTCCTTCTGTAAATGGCTTAAGGCCAGACATGGTATGGTGGGCTTGCAGCGAGAAAATCAGTATACTTCTTCTTTCACAGTCCACGATCCAATATTCTTTAACGCCACTTTCTTGGTAAATTTTGAATTTGATATCCATTTCATGTTTCGAATTTCCGGGCGATAAAATCTCCAACGTTAAATCAGGCGCCCCGTTACATCCATGTTTATCTAATTTGGATGCATCACAAACGATACATAAATCCGGTTGTACCACGGTTGAGTCTTTTCCAGATTTTGGAACGGGTAATCGAACATCAAGAGGGGCTATGAATAATTGACATGGCTTTTCATTGAGCCTGTCCAGCAAAAGGGCAATCAAATTTCGGTTGGTGATTGGTGATGCATGTTGGGAGCGGGCGGTGTCATCTGAAAGACTTTGCCTCGAATCAGTTCTACACGTTCCTTAAAATGCCATCTGAGATAATCCCAATAGGTATAGGTACCTTCCAGGTTTAGCTTGGAGTATTCGGTGATTGGTTCTTCCGCTTCCATCCGTAATCAATTTTAAAACAATGGAGAAAATTCACAATGCAATTTACTAAAACCTTAGATACAAACTCGGCTTTACCTGAAACCGGTGAATGGCTTTGTTTTCGATGGGTCCCACACGCCACAGGAAATCGATACGGATTACTTTGAAGATGTTTTCAAACCCGAATCCCGTTTCCCAGAAAGGTTGCCTAAAACCATCCAGTCCGTTCGTTCCTTCGGGAAGAATCAAGGGGCCCTGTCTGTTTTGGTCGCTTAGGTGACCGATCAATACTTTGTTGACGATAAACTCGCGCCATTTTAGTTTCTTCATAAAGGGAATACGGTTCAGGAAAAATCCTTCGAAGTGGTTTTCCAAATGGATGGCCACGTAAGAATCGCTTACATATTCGAAAAAACGCATGGTATTGAAAGCGGCATCGTCGTTGATGAAACTTTGGTTTCCGTTGTGTACTTCCAATAAATGGTAGGGAACATTCCCGAATATTTTTCCGCCCTCTACCATGTAATCGATGTAGCCTATCTTTCCCAATTTTTGCCGATGGGATAAACGCAATTTAGTTCTCCAATAATTATAATCGCTGCCGAAAATTCCTTTGAAACCACGGGCCGCCTCAAATGAAACCACTGGATATTTGTTCATGAAAACCCTGCGCTTAAAATCCGACGAGAGGCGCCGGTCGTTATAAGCAAAGCGTAGGCTGAACTGCAATTCGGTATTGGTAATCTCTTTTATCTGGGCAATGTTGCCGTCGGATCTCAATTCCGTAAAGCGAAAATCTCCCTGTGGCATTACCCGCCGGTAAACCCCGGCAATACGTGTGATGAACCCGTCGAACCAATCATGTTCATAATGCAGCATACCTTCCTGCGTAAGCGTGAGACGTGTGGAGCGGGACGTGCGGCTGATGCTGGAAAATATATTATCCAACGGCATGGCGGTCAGGCTCAGCCCGATTTGTTCGATATCATAAACCGCTTTTATGCCAAAATTGTGTCGGCGCCTATAAATCCCCAACGGAAAGTAGCCCAGTTCTGTTCCGCCTTTAACCCGGCCATCCCTAAAACCGTATGCTACCCAAAAATCTGAAGTGAATTTTTTGCTGAAAAAACGGTTGGTCTTAAAACCGAGTTTGGCACGCGGACCTTCCACGGCATTCCAACTAAAGAAAGTTTGTACGTTGCCCACATCTATTTTTCCAACCCGCACGTAGCCATTAGCCAATGCCCCGAAAATGCCTTTTAATACGCGGAATTTTTGGTGTTTTCGCAGTGTATCTACCGAGCGGTATATCATGGATTCTTTAGCCGTCAATAATTCGGGACGCCGGTTTTCCCAGAATTCTTCCTTTTGTTCCAATGCATCCTCATACATGATAATTTTATTTCCGCTGCCGAATATTTTGGCCGTATCGGGTTGTACAAAAATGGGTTTGGTATAAATACCCGTTTTATGGATGTATACGCCTGGAATGTCCTCATTTTTTTCCAACATTGTCAGGTCGGCTTTCATTACCTGGCGGTTTTGGAACCAAATACCATTGGGTAAGCGGTGGAAATACATGTCGATATCAAAACCTCGGACATAATTTACGTTTCCTTGGGCCCGATAGGTCATGTGCGTTTCGGTAACGGCGTAGTCTTCCCCATTGATGAGCATGTGGCCGGTGAAACCCGGGTCGGCTATGTTTTTAGGTTGAAAGTTGACAAGATAATTCATCACGCCTTCCACCTGAAAACTATCATCGAGATAATAATAGTAGGTAACCTTAAAATTATCGTTCAGCGGCGACGGAAAATTTTTATTGAAAATGTAGAGATACTCGTTATATAGGTTTACTTTATTATTCACGTCGGAAACCATACGGCTTACGTCAGGGTTCTGGAAGCCGGAAACCTGCGTGCCTTTGATGTATTCTTTTTCCGAACGGGGTGAGCTGCGGAAATAATAATCGGCGGCCGTTTCCGAAAAGAAAATGGGTAAACGGGTCCGGTTTGAATCCGTGGTGTCGATATTGTTCCACATAAAACCAAATTCCTTCAGCAAGCCTTTTTTTGGTGCCGTTTTGGCTACATTCATCAAGTCGATCTCAATTTTACTGTATGAGTCGTAGCCGTAAAAAGTTTGCGATTCGGGATTGTGTTGTGGCTTTTTTTCCAAAACCTTTCGTAGTAAAATGATGGCGGGGTTTTCGCCAGCCTCAATTTTTACGGCGCCAAATTCATTCACTGAAGGTGTCATTTTAATCAAAATGGTGTCTTTTGAGAATGCACTAACCATCAGTACATGGTATCCGATAGCCGAAACCCGTAAACTGTCCGATTCCTTAAATTTTCCGGATAAGATAAATACGCCGTTGGTGTCAGAAACGTCGCCCATGGCTGATTTCTGCAACATGATGTTGGCAAAGGGCACGGGTTTACCGGTTTCGGAGTCTGTGATTTTACCGACCAATTGTTGGGCACGGCAAGCCAATCCGCCCAGCAGGAAAATCAAAATAAGGGGGAAGTGGGTGCTTCGCATGAATTTCCAAAAGTAGTCCGCAGGAATGGGTTTGACAAATCCGCAAACAAATCACGAAGTTTGCGGTGTGATTTTCCAACTGATCGATGAGTTTATTTTTCCGGACCCAAGCCTTGCCGAAGAGGACGGACTGCTGGCCGTTGGGGGCGATTTACGGCCTGGGCGGTTGATGTTGGCTTACGAAAACGGAATTTTTCCATGGTATTCCAAGGATACGCCCATCCTTTGGTACTCGCCGCACGAACGTTTTGTGCTCTTTCCGCATAAGATAAAGCTTACCAGAAGCATGCGGCAGTTCCTGAAAAAGGAAAATGTTGAAATTAGGATGGACACGAATTTTGAGGCGGTGATCAGAAACTGTGAAACAGTGAATAGGGAAGGGCAAGACGGTACTTGGATAACGGATGATATGCGTCAAGCTTATATAGAATTACACAGATTGGGTATTGCGCATTCGATTGAAACATATATTGATGGTAAACTAGCGGGTGGTTTATACGGCGTACAAACCGGAAATGTCTTTTGTGGCGAAAGTATGTTCTCTCTACAACCTAATGCTTCGAAAACCGCATTGGTCTGGTTGGCCACTACACAGGGTTATGATTTGATCGATTGCCAAGTACATACCCCCCATTTGGAAAGTATGGGTGCAGAATTTATCACCAGGGAGGCATACGGGAAAATATTGCAAGCCTCAAATACTAATACGGTATAACAAAAAAACAGTACCGTTTCCGCTTTTATCTAGCGATACTCAATAAATCCTGATGGAAAAGGAAGTACACTGCTCACCCTGTTAAGGAATGAGCAGTGTATATTTCCCCGTTGAGGTCGGCACCGATAAGTTCCCTCTACCTAACTTATCTAGCCTCCTACCTCTACTAAAAGTTTTTGTTTTCAATATGTGAACTAGAGAGCCACTCTGAATAGCTACATATTATATGTAGTTTAATCACTGTTTCCAATAATACTTCATTACTGAAGTATTATTGGAAAAGGTATTAATTCTTTCCGTATGGTTGATTATATGTATAACGGGTCAAATTTTGTATTGGGTATTATAGGTTTTCTTAAGATTCTATTACGAAAGTATAAAAATTTTGAAAAAACAATGCGTCGAATTTTTTATATGGTGAAATTATTGACTACATATTTGGTTGAATGAATCAAAGATAATGTATTTTTTTCTTGTTGGTTATCAATAAACTATTACGTCTTGATTTTTTGGAATAAAATAAATTAGGGCTATTTCAATGAAGGATCGGTAATTATTTATTTTTTATTTGTGCCATCAAAAATTCATTTCCAATCATTTCTCCGGCCGTTACTACGGCTGAAATAGTGGTGCCGACGATACCATGCAGGTTTAGGTTTTGGCCGGTCATAAATAAATTGGGAATTTTCGTTCGGGGTGCAAATACGGAAGCGTATGGGGAACGCGCATCTTTTAAAATCCCGTACATGCTTCCGTCATGTGTGCCTAAATAGTCTCTATAACTGAGTGGGGTAGAGGTATACACCGATTGTACCGAATCCTTAAAACCGGGCATTTTTATTTCAGCCAGATTAATTACTTTTTCAATCTTATCTGCTTTCCATGCTTCGTAAACTTCGCCTCGAGAAACTGTATTATGCGGATACGTACGGAATGAATGAGCCCAAGGTCGCAGTTCGTCAAAACGCATCAGGGTCATTAAATTGGCACATTCCGTATATTTTTCATCGCCCGCGCGTCGCGAGAAAAACGCGGCGAAAGAACGTGGCCAATCCGCATCGGTATAATCAGAGGCCGACCAAACGTCGTTGGATGTAAAACCATATAGGTTATGGTTTTTATATAACATCGAATGGGGCTTCATGATGCAGTGTGCGGTAAATGAACCCAATGTATTGGGCAGTGTTTTGATGCGATTTACGTAGCCTTTCCGGATCACGCCATCGGCAATCATATCAAATAAAGCAAAGGGATGTACTCCAGAAACAAAATATTTAGCTTCATATACCTCGCCGGTACTTGTAACGGCTGCGGAAACACGTCCGTCGGTAACTTTTAGTTCGGTTACATCGGCATAGTTTTTAAACTCGCCGCCCTGTTTTTTTATTTCATCCAAAAGCAAACGCGGAATTTGCCCGCCGCCATCTACCATACGCCACGCGCTCTGTATGTATGATGCCACGGTCATGGCATGTACGTAGGCTGGGGTAGATTCTGGACGGCCTTCGTATAACATATTGGTTCCTGCCAATACTTGTCTTAGCGTAGGATCGGTAACAAAACCATCGATCCAATCTTTGGCTGTTATATTCATCCATTTATTTTCTACCGGATTTACCAGTCCAGGTTCCACGTTATACACCGGAAAAGAATGGATTATTTCTTGTAATGCTGTTATATATTTATGTAGACCTTGTTTTTCTTTTGGAAAAAAATCGGACAATCGCTCCGCAAATTCCTGAAAACCTTGTGCATAGGGAAAGTCGCCAACCGGAAGTGAAACCAGGTCAAAACAATCCCTGTCTAGTCTTTCTAATTTAAGTTTATCATAAATGCCGAAGTAAGAAAAATATTTCTCCAGGTTTTGTCCCGGAGCCAGTCCACCCAAGTAATGTACACCCGTATCTATGATGGCTTTATCCCTCGAAAAAATCTGTAACGCACCACCGGCTTGTCTGTTTTTTTCCAATACGATCACCTTCATGCCGTTTTTAGCCAGCATCAATGCGGTGGATAATCCACCCAGTCCGCTTCCTATAATTACTGCGTCGTATGCCGGCATTGGTCAATGTTACAAAAAAAGACATCGCAAATATAACTTTACGCGTCACTATTTATACGGTCAAAATGTGTAAAATAGAAATAGGGAGATGGTTTTATCTCAATAACGTGACGTGCCCTATCAAGTTTCCGGTTCGGCCGGATGTTTCGGTATAATGTATTTTCCATACATAAACCCCTAACGGACAAAGTTTTCCTTTGTATTTTCCATCCCATCCGTCGTTTTTGTCTTGGGTGGAATATAACAGTTCTCCCCAACGGTTAAAAATCAACATCTCCACTTTTTCTATATCTCTACCTAAACTTAGGAATATGTCGTTTAGGCTATTTATGTCGCCCGGCGTAAACACGTTGGGCACAAATAAATCGCCGCCCACAAATACGGTAATGCTATCCCTAAAAGTACAATTGTTGGAATCTACCAATGATAACTCATAACTGGTAGTCAATTGTGGTGAAGCGATAGGTCTGGGGCACTCCGTACACGATAAAAAGTAGGGAGGCGACCAAGAGTAATTTCCGGAACCGCCGGTCGCGATCAATTCAGCACTTTCTCCCAGTTCGATGTATTGATTAGGACCAGTGCTGACGTATTGTGGAGGAAACATGTGTACACGTAATGTATCATAGGCAACACAGCCTATGGTATCGGTAATTTTTACCCTATAAGTAAAAGCGGTGGCCGGGTTTGCCACCGGAAATTGTGAGTTTGGGTTATCCAGATACGCAGATGGGGTCCATTTGAATGTAACACCACCATAGGCATATAGCTGAACCGGTGTTCCCGGGCAGATGATGGTGTCCGGTCCGGCTATGGGATTCATTTGCTTTACGAATACAATCAGGGTGTCTCCATCGTCCCCACAAGAATTGCTTCCGGTAACGATATATTGGATGGTATCCAACGGCGTACAAATCGGATTGGTAATGTTCGGATTATTAAGCCAAATGGGTGGAGACCAATTGAAAAAGGTGGCACCTGAAGCCGTAAGGCCAACGGATTCTCCCTCACATATAATACGGTCTGGACCTGCCTCTGCCTGGGGGAAATCGTCCACCGTAATTTCTGATGAATCTTTCAGTACACACCCATCCGGATTTGTTATGGTTACCGTATAGGTAATATTTGTATTAGGCGTAGCGATGGGGTTTGCAATATTGGGATTGTTTAGTGCCGTCGTGGGCGACCATTGGTAGCCTGTTCCGCCAGAAGCCTGTAATTGTTTGCTGGAACCGATGCAGATGGTGTCATTGCTACTTACGCTGATCGTAAAGTCAATAACGGGAACAGTAATCTGTGTGGTGTCACTGGCGCACATATTGGACACGACAACGGTGTATGTAGTAGTTGCCAAGGGGGTGACGGTCGGATTCTGTACTCCCATTTGATTGGGAGCTAATCCGTCGGCAGGTAACCATTGGTATGTTGTTCCACCGCTGGCATTCAATGTGACACTAGCGCCCGGGCAAATAATGGAAACGGGGGCTACGGCCCCGTTAATGGGACCCAGTACTTCTACCGTTGTATGTGCCGTATCGGTCGGAAAACAATAGGATGGTTGGTAAACCACAAGCATGACATCATAAACGCCGGGTGTAGTATATATATGGTTTGTATTAAACGCTGAGGATGAATCACCGTCGCCAAAATGCCACATATAGGAAACTCCACCGGTACTGAGGTTGGTAAATACCACGTTTTCTCCAACACAAACCAACGGCGTTACATCAGGGCTGATGGTGGCCGTGTAATCTGACACGTCAAATTTAATGATGGCCAAATTGCAGTTGGTGGAATTATTTGTGCTGCTGTAAGCGTTAGGGGTAGTAGGTAATGTGCTTTGTGCCTGACATCCGGCACAAATGGCTTGGTAAATGATGCCATCTTTATCAAAACGACTGGTCCCCCCGTCTACGTGTTCGCCGGAAGTGTTGGATTGGTTAGCTCCAAAGAACGTGGCGTAGTGGATCATGGTGGCATTTTCTTTCAATACCATAAAATAGAAATCGGAGCCATCGGTAGAGCCTTTATACGCATTGGATGTGACTGGCAATCCGCTGCTACTGCCATCTCTGCCCCATCCTGAAATGTATATCAGATTACAGTTTTCGACCAAAAACGCAGAAGGGACAATATTTGTGGGAAATGTGCTGTTTCCAAAACAGGTGCTCATCAAAGTGGATGTTAACCCAGGATTCAGTTTGTGTACGAATTGTCCGCCTCCTGGGTTTGAATAAATTGAGCCCGTAGGCCCAGCCACGACGGGGTATCCGCCGATGCTTTGGCCCGTTACGAATACATTGTCCTGCTTATCCAGTTGAACGAAATAGCTTTGGTTGTATTGCGGAGTTCCTATATATGTGCAGGCCAATACTGAATTTCCGGTTGCCGGCAGCCGAACGATGTAACCATCTATACCTCCGGAATATGATGGTTTCACTACGCCGCCCGTAGTTTGCAGGTTGCTACTGGTAGTACCGCCACAAAAATAGAATTGTCCTTGCGTATTCATCTGGATTCCATATCCGGCATCACTTCCAGCGCCTCCGAAATAGCTGCTAAATTGCAGGGCGGATAACGTAGGATCCATCTTGAAGACACAGGCATCCGTTACACCGCCGCCATAGCTTGACTGAAAAGGAGAAACGGTGGGAAAGTTTGTACTGCTGGTTGAACTGACCACCACAATATTATCCTGGGGATCCACGATTACTTCTCCGCGAAAATCATCGGCATAATTATGCTTTAGGTCAATGCTTACATTTAATCCATCATTGGCCGAACCACCAATGAAAGTGCTTCCGATCATATTTGTGCCGTTTGAATTGAGTTTCGTCACAAAAATGTCGCTGCCTATCACATATTCCGTTATCTGTAAGATACTATTGGCGGGTGTAGGGTTACCGCCATTGAATGTATTGTCGTATCCCGTAGAGCTTACGGGGAAATTTTGGGAACCCGTATTTCCCATCACGATCAAATTGTCTTGCGAATCCACGACCATGGAGTGGGGCATCTCGATTTGGTTGCCACCCAAAAATGTAGAAAATATCAAAGACGTACCGTTGTAATTAAACTTACTCACGGAAACATCAATTTCTCCACCATTATACGCAGTTTGGAAAGCACCCGTTGATATAGGATAGCCAAAGCCAAATACGATACCGCCCGCATAACCATTCCCCTGTTTATCGTAAGTGGCGGTAAACCCCCAATTATCGGAAGATGCACCGGTGAACGTAGAAAATATCAGCACCGGATCTATCACCAACTCTGCCGACTTGTCGTATCCTTCCGGGAATTCAAAGGTAATTTCCCCTTTTTTCAATTTATATACACAAGGCACATTAGATTTTCCCTGTTCCGTTTCCAAAAATGCTACAGGTTTCATTTCCAAGGTTTTACCGAGGGATGTATGGAGCTCTATGTTACCGTCTTTTTCCTTGTATGACGAGATGCCTTCATAATTCCAGCGGATTTGACCGACATCGGCCCCGGGATGTACCAGCAGGTCATATTTTAGACCATCGCCATAACGTTTTACACGCAAGTCAATGCCTTTGTATAATTCGCGGATCAATATGGTTTCATATTCCTTTACGTTAGATTTCCAGCGACTCGGGTCATTACCGATGTAATAGTTCAGGTAATGAGCCGCGGGATGAAGTTTCTCGTAAAAAGAGTTGGGATTTGAACCCAAAAACTTCATCCGGTAGGCATGATGTTGTAAGTTTTTTGGACCCGAGAATTCTGTTTGGTGATGCAAGGCCTCTATATAATCAGACCAGACAATTCCGTCCCACATGTGGAAAACGAGCGCATTTTTTTCAATAAAAACTTGGGATGACCCCTTTTGGCTTTTAAAAGCATAAGCCTCGGACCATTGCCCCGCGTTCTCCACAAAACCTTGTGAAAGCACGTTATTACCTACGGAGAGTAATATCCAAAGGCAAGCAAGGTGATATATGGTTTTATAGTACTTCAAGTAGATGCGAATAGCAACCAATAAAGGTAGTTAAAATTTCTTAAACTACAAAAGGGAGAGCATGTTGCATGCAACAGAAATTTTAACACACATTATGTACCTGCTTATTTAAAAAGCTCGACCCACTCTGCAAAAGTGAGTTTTTTCATAGGAAGGAATTTACCATTGGGCAAATGCGGAATCGGCGGTTCCGTATCTGATTTTATATACTCATGAACTACGGCGGAGGTTTCTTCAGATTCAGGTGCCTGTGGCGTATCAATCGCCGGGGCTTCTTTCATGATGCCTTCGTCGATTATCGTGGTGGTTTGAGGTTCGATGCCTATGTCTAACGTTTCGGTCTGCCCGGAAATTTCGTCGGACATATCGGTAATGGGCACGGCCACAGATTCGCTGTCCTCCACAATGATGGTTTCGTCTATTTCTTCGCTAAAGGCGGGTTCGTGTTCATCAAAAATAGGATCGGGTTCAGCTTTTTTCTCCTCCGTAATGGTTGGTTCTACTGTCCTGGGTTTGGCCGTAATTTTAGGGAGAACGGGAACGGGATCGGTATTTTTCTGGTTTCTGATTTCTTCCAGCCTTCGGCGGATCTCATCCATTTTATCGGCTGGGTTTTGGGCAACCGGTTCTTGCTTCTGCAATTTGAAATCCGGTTTTCGCTCTTCTACGGGCGCATGCACAGGTTCTATTTTTTCTTTTAACGGAACAACAATCGGTTCTGGCTTTTTTTCTTCTATGACAGGCTCTGTCTTGGGCTGCGCTATTATTTCTTCAGGCTTCTTTTCTTCAATTTTAACGATCGGCGCGGGGCCAAATGCCTTTTCTTCTATGTCTTGCTTCGTCTGCGGTGGCGCGGTGGATGCTTGAGGCGTTACCTGGGTTTTGTTCCGGCGGGATTTACGTACCAGCACCACGATGACGATGGTAATCATGGCCAAAACAATGAGAGAAATAAGCCCCCCGATGCCATAGAGCAAAAGCTGTTGATCCTTTTGGATATCGCCTGTGATGTTTATCTGTAATAGTATAAGCCCAATCATTCTCCGCCAAAAATAGTGTATCGAAACCAAAAATCAGATTTTTTGTTCATTGTTCATCACCAACCCGATTATAATTTGTTGTTCAACATTACATTTGACGATCAATTTAATATTACCTCCATGAAAATCCATCATTTTATCACGTTCATCTTATCTATGATCAGCATGGCTTTATTTGCCCAAACGTTGAAGCCCGGGTTTGATAAGGAGGAATATTTAGAGATGTTGAGGATTACACAATACCAAATAGATACCCCATTCAAAAAACTTACCGTACCGCAGCCGCTTCACCACCGGTTGGAATATCGTTCGCCCGTGGTGGGTATGAAAAACCGATGGGATTTATGGACGAACGGTAAAAACGATGCCGTTATTTCTATTCGGGGATCGGTGGGCGATATGCTCAGTTGGCTAGAAAATGGTTATGCGGCCATGGTTCCCGCACAAGGAAGCCTGAAAATTGCCGACGATTATACTTTCGATTATCATTTAAGCGATAATCCCCGTGCCAGTGTACATACCGGCTGGTTAACGGGTTTGGCATTCCTTTCCCGCGATATCCTTTTCAGGTTGGATTCGTGCATTGGCAGCGGGATGAAACAGTTTTATCTGGTGGGACATAGCCAAGGCGGAGCCATTAATTACATGCTGACCGCCTATCTGTACGATTTACGGAAAAAGGGACGGATTCCTGCCGACGTGAAATTCAAAACCTATTGTAGTGCCGCACCCAAGCCCGGCAACCTGTATTTTGCCTACGATTATGAGTATATGACACGTAACGGTTGGGCCTTTAATGTAGTCAATTCGGTAGATTGGGTTCCCGAAGTACCGTTTTCTATCCAGACGAATCAAGACTTTAACGCCGTAAATCCATTTACGGATGCCAAAAAGATGATCAAAAAGCAAAAATTCCCGATCAACATCTTGTTGGGCATGATGTATAGCCAACTCATGAACCCGCCGGTCAAGGCCGTGAAGAACTATAAAAAGAATTTGGGCAAACGGGCACATAAAATGATCAATCGTTCCATCCCATCCTTCCAGATGCCAAGCTATGTAGACAACTGCAATTACGTGAGGACGGGAACAACGATTCTGTTATACGCTGATGCCGATTATGCCGCTTTGTTTCCGGATAGTAAGACGAATATTTTCTGCCACCATTTCATCGAACCTTATTATTACTTGGCGCAGAAGTCCGACTATTAATATTTTATTTTTTTTGAAAGTTGGAAGGCCGGTCTTTCAAAAAGATAATAAAACCCTATGGCAAAGGCAACGGCAAAAAGAATAGCCGCAATATTTAAGGTTAAGCTGTTTGAAAATGAATCTCTTGTATATAAGATGAACCAAGAGGCGGCTTCCATGTGCGTGAGGTAAAGGGAGTATGAGATCTGCCCGAAAAAATTGGTAATTTTCCATTCGCGTTTGATACTGATGATGGCTACCGTGGCCAATAGGATGAGTAGGAAGACATCCACCCCGTTCTTGAAATAAGCCAGACACAGCACGATTGACAAAAAGAGTATAAAAGCTTTTAACGAAATATGCTTTACCGTAAAGAGAAAAATTAATATCCCGGCGATAAACAGATATCCGTATTGGAATATAAACCAGTTATAGTGCAGGTTCAAGTACCAAATTATTGCACTGGATGTAATGAACAAAATGATCGGATAAATCTTTTTTGCATGAACGACCAATGGAAATAGGATGCCTATGATGATATAGAATTGAAACTCGATGGCCAGTGTCCAATATACAATGGAGTAGGATTCGTATCCGAAATATTGGTTGAGGTAAAAGAAATGCAGGCCAAATTGCTTCCAATCATGTATGTATTGCCAATTGTTGATTGACATATGGATCATCGTCACCAATATAATGAGCAGGAAACTGATGATGTAAGGCGGCTCTATACGGACGCTCCTTTTAAGCAGGTACTTAGGAAAGCGTTGTATTTCATACTTGTTCTGAAACATGGAATAGGGAATGATGAATCCCGATATGATGAAAAATAGTCCCAGGCCTAAGTACCCATAAGAAAATATGGTTTTTACGGAATATACATCGACATTAGAAAGAAAATGGAAGCCACAAACCGATAAAGCGGCTATCCCACGCAGAAGATTTAGTGATGAAATATGATGTGGCCTGGCTAATTGATTGCTCATTAAGTTCTGTGGACGGCTTGTGAATTGATTATGTAAGATGCGCTAACTTAATATATATACCCTGAAAAACAAAAAGGCCGCCTAACATTTAGACAGCCTTTTCTTCAAAATAAATGAGGAAAATTAGCGAACTACCAATTTTTTGGAAATAATGCGTTTTGAACCACTCTGGATAGAATAGATGTATACACCAGCCCTCAAATCGCTTATGTCCACTTGGGTAGATTGCGAATTGGCATTCAGGCGGATGCTTTTCAATGTTTTTCCGGTAATGTCGGTAATCATCAATTGTCCGTCGCTGGTCAGGTTATGCTTGATGGCAACCGAACCGCTGGCCGGGTTTGGATAAGCAGCAACCGAAATTGATTCTGCCGTATTTTCGCCAATAGACGCCGTTAGGCCGTTACCGAAATATACTTTAACCGATACATATTGGGTTGGATTGTTGATGTCGTAAACATAATACACCACGCTAAAATCACCCGTCGTATTGTCATTGTTGAAGATGGTAACCTTAAATGAACTGTCGAGGGCATTCATGGTAAGCAACTGCTCAAATCCGGTGGTATCGCTTTCTGCAGGAAAACATGTTTCTCCAAAACAGATCGCATTTTGGTAACCGGCCGGCATGATCAACGTGTTCCGGCGAACCTTCACGTCCATATCGGCAGCAGAGATATTTTTCAATACAAATTTTACGTCCGTGGTAGGAGCACTCGGGTGAAGCTGTGGGATGGCATAAACGCCATTGGTTACGTCATTGCCGTTGTAGTCAAATATCTGCACGTTCAAATTTTGTGAAAAAGAAGGGGCAGAGATTCCTAAAATGGCTAAAAACAAGTAAACTTTTTTCATACTTTACATTATAATCCAATCCAAAAGTAACAAAACGAATGCCATCTGCGGAATATTAACCAAATATAAACACACCTAATACTTTATTATTGAATATTAAATACACAAAATCAGTAAGAAAAACTAAAATTAAACTTTTAGTTTAATGATATTTTATAAATTTGTAAGTACAGAAGACGCGCATGAAAAGATTTTTTGGAAATACGAAGTATCTCATTGCCTTCATCATCCCCTTGGGCACCTTATCGGCTATCAACCGTGCGGGATGGGAATCGTGGCTGCCCGTGGCCATTGGTTTCGCACTGATTCCTTTTCTGGAATTGCTTTTACCGTACAGCAAGGAAAATCTGGACGAAACCACGGAAATGAAAAAATCTGAAGCAATTTTCTTTGATATTTTACTCTATATCAATGTCCCGTTGCTTTATGCCATTCTGTTTTTCTTTCTGTATAAAGTTTCTTTTTTTGAATTGCAGGCTTATGAATACATCGGCCTCACGCTTTCCGTAGGTATGTCGCTTGGTGTGATGGGCATCAATGTGGCCCATGAACTCGGTCATAGGCTTAAGCCTTATGAACGCATCATGGCTAAAATGTTGTTGCTTCCCAATAATTACATGCATTTCATCATCGAGCATAACCGCGGGCACCATAAAAATGTGTCCACACCGGTTGATTCGGCTTCATCCAGATACAACGAAGTGATTTATGCGTTTTATTTCCGCAGTATCATAGGAAGTTATTTTTCAGCATGGGAATTGGAAAAGATGAGGTTGGAGCGTATCGGCAAAAAAGTGTGGTCACTAAAAAATGAGATGATTCGTTTTGCTATTTTCCAATTGGCTTTTGCCATCGGCATCCTGATTTTATTTGGTGGTATCGGGCTTGCATTTTATCTGGTGGTATCGTTGATCGGTGTGCTTTTGTTGGAATCGGTGAATTATGTGGAGCATTATGGCTTGACACGCCGTGAGGTGGCCCCGGGTATTTATGAAAAGGTAAAACCAAAACATTCATGGAACAGCGACCATGAACTGGGGCGGATATTTTTATACGAGCTTACCCGCCACAGCGACCACCATTATAAGGCACAACGTAAATATCAGATATTAAGGCATTTTGACGAAAGTCCACAGTTGCCGACCGGTTATCCGGGCTGTATCGTGATGGCTTTGGTTCCACCGATTTGGTTTTATGTCATGAACCCCAAAGTGATGGCGGTAAACAATCAGGCTGATAGTAAGTTACAATTTACATAACGTCTTTCTTTGGGCAACGTAGCGAAATTTCGCAGCAAATTCCGATAATTGTGCCTAAATATTTCCAATTTGAAGTTCGCGGCCATCGATATCGGTTCTAACGCCATTCGCATTTTGTTTTACAACGTGTTTGAGGATGGCAAGGAGCCTGTGTTTAAGAAAATATCGTTGACGAGGTTGCCGGTGAGGTTGGGTGAAGACGTATTTTCTTCGGGCCGCATTTCCGAAAAAAAGATCAATAAGCTGGTTAAAAGCATGACCGCTTTCCGAGCCTTGATGGATGTGTACGAAATCGATGGGTACCGTGCATATGCAACCAGTGCTATGCGTGAGGCGGAAAATGGATTGGAAGTCATCCAGAAAGTGTATTACGAAACCGGCATTTCCATCAACATCATCGATGGTAATACCGAAGCGGATGTTATATTCTCAAATAAAATAACCGAAAATCCCGATCCGAAAAAATCATATTTATTTATTGATGTAGGTGGTGGTAGTACGGAAATTACGCTTTTTTCTAAAAATAAAAAAATAACATCGGCATCGTTTAATTTAGGGACTGTCCGTATCCTTTCCGGTAAGGTACAGGAAGATGATTGGAAAAGGCTGAAGTCCTTTCTGAAAGAAATAAAGGACAAATCATTGGAAGATTTGGTGGGCATCGGCTCCGGCGGAAATATAAACCGCTTACATAAATTGGCGGCTTTGAAGGACGGTAAACCGCTTTCGGTAAAAAAACTGAAGGATATGTACGAAACCTTGAACGCTATGAGTTATCACGATAGAACACATGTATTGGGATTAAATACCGATCGTGCGGATGTTATTATTCCAGCCTGTGAAATTTATCTTTTCATTGCCAAAATTTGCGATATCAAACAGATACAAGTACCTAGGATTGGTTTGAGCGATGGCATTATTAAAGAGTTATACGCCGAACATAAAAATAAGATTGTAAATACGGAAGACAATCAAAATTAGTAATTACTAATTCAGGGTTGATTATTCTTTTGTGAGAAACATACACAATTAGTAATTAAAATACAATACGACCTAATTTCACATAATTGTTTTTTGGAACCGCTGAAATAATAATTTCTCCGTCCAGTATCTGTCCGCTGAATTTGGGTCTCAAAATTAATTTCTCGTCCTTATTGATAAATAATGGTTCTTTGATGTAGGTGCCATCGTTGTTCACGGTTACATGTATGGCTTGCGATGTGGAAGGTTTGGCCATGATTTTATATTCGGCCAATTTTTCGATCCCTATATTTTTGGGGTGGTCGTTATATACAAAGTGTAATTTATCGCCGGTAACACCCAATGCATATGATGAATAAAATCCTTCATCGTTGATGGAAAACTGGAATTTGGGGATAACGGAATTCCATACGATATTTCCTGTTTCATCAATTTTAAATACGACGATGCTGTTATAATAGTAGTAATAATTGCAATTGATGAATCCCCGTCCGTCGCGGCCACAAACTTCGCTGATGTAAAATTGTTCGGAAACCACATACAATCCGCCGTCCGTCAACGGAATGGTGTGGTTGATGTTGAAGCCGGGTAGGCCCTGTCCCCGGTTATATTTTTTTTCGTTGATGAAATCCAATAACAATGTTTTTTCAAATGGCATCACGGCGCTAGATTTTACCTGATGCGTATTCCTGTCTACCGACATATAGAACGTGCCCTGTGTACCTTCTTTTCCCGCGATGGAATAAAAGCCGGGCACCAAAATTTCGTCGCGTGAATTCAATATAAAATCTACATCGGTAATAAGCCGGTTATCCGATTTAATGTCATATTCCCACACTTGGCTGCTATCCGTGGGCGAAAATTCGATCAACGAAAAATAATAAGATGGGTCCGTACTTAAAATGTCTTTGTATTCTTTTTCAATCCGTGCCAGCATCACCACATTTCCGTTATTATCTATGGCATGGCGTATGATCTCAAAATCTTTGTCCTTATAGGGCAATAGAATAGCTTTGGAGTGTAATTGGGTAAATTCCGAATTAAATATTTTGAGGTCGAAACGTGCATTTTCTTTTTTGTTGTACGGCCGTTTTCGTAAAACCATGATTTTTTTCCCGTCGGGAGAAGCCACAAAATCAAAATTGCCGGTGTTATATCTTTTTGAATTTTCTATCCGGTCCAATTCCAACAAACCGTTTTGGGTATCAAAACGGTCAAAAGTAGATACGAAAGCTATATTCTGGTCGGAAACACGGTCGTATGCCGATAAGAATACACATAACATCCCATCCACCATCAATACCTTTTCAAATTCCGGAATCAACTCACGCCCTTCATTTTGGATCCGTGCATCGCGTAGCAGCAAAGGAATTGTACCCGATAGGTTGAGATTGGAAGCGTTGAACTTGTCGGCATAAAAACCATCGTTATAAAATATTTCGGTGCGAAGTTTCAGTAGATATAACGTACTATCCGTTTCGGACAGGATGCTGGAATAAAAATCGCCGCCCTTTAATTTTACTTCCTTGCCCCATTGTACACGAGATTGTGAGAATGTGAACGAAAATGGGATCATCAAAATGAAGAAAAGAATCAGCCTTGGAAAATGCATCATGCAAAAATTGAATCGTGTAACGAACTGTAAATTTAGGTAAGTAGATGGAATTATGAAATCTGCGATCATTGAAAGACTTTGTAGCCTGAGGCTGTGCGATAATGGAGATGATGTGTTGTCTGGAAACAAAACAAAAAGCCCCCATAGTCTCAAATTTCAACGTTTTATGCCTAAAAAGAAGTACTTTCACGGTGAATTTTTAAGATAGTTATGGTGCACATTATCGGCGAACGGAATTCGGTTTTCAACGTTTTCGTTTCGGAACTAAGGAATGTTGGTATACAAAATGATAGCATGCGTTTCAGGAGAAACTTGGAACGCATCGGGGAAATTACTGCGTATGAAATCAGTAAAAAACTCGAGTATGGCACCCAACGTATCGAAACGCCGTTGGGCATATCGGAAATGAACCTTCCTACAGATGAAATTGTGCTGGGTACCATATTCCGTGCAGGTTTGCCATTGCACCAAGGGATGTTGAATTATTTTGACCGTGCACAAAATGCCTTTGTATCCGCATTCCGCAAACACCATAAAGACGATACTTTTGAGATCCAAATCGAATATTTGAGCAGTCCGCCGCTAACCGATAAAGTATTGATCTTATGTGATCCCATGTTAGCTACCGGCCGTTCGATGGTATTGGCTTTTCAGGCACTTTCCGAAAGAATGGGCAAGCCGAAGCATACGCACATCGTAGCCGCTGTGGGAAGTGAAGAGGGCGTAGAATATACCCGCCGCCACATGCCGGAAAATGCCACGCTGTGGATCGGTGCGGTAGATCCGGAATTGAACGCCAAATCATATATCATTCCTGGCTTGGGCGATGCCGGAGACTTGGCTTTCGGACCCAAATTATAATCATGACGGAGGGGAAGAAGTGGAAGCTGTGTTGAAATTGATTGTCGGGTTACTTTTCTGCTCCGTTAAGTTCGGTGTGATGTTCCTACCCACCATCCGCATCAACGGGTACAATTTTCTCGAATCTCTTCTGTTCGGTATGGCCGCCGGTTTTTTGGGTAACATCATTTTTGTGTATGCGGGGGATTATTTGAGCCGGTTGATCGACAAAATCATTGCCTCCATAAGGGGGAACAGGCCCAAAAAAAGCAAAAAAAAATTTACGAAATCCAGCCGCCGCCTGGTGAAAATTAAAAGTAAGTATGGACTTTTCGGCATCGCCTTGCTGTCACCCTTAGTGATCAGCATTCCCGTGGGGGCATTTTTGGCGGTAAGGTACTATCACAACAAAAAGAAAATCATGTTGTACATGATGGCCTCCGTGGCCGCTTGGACATTGCTGTTTTCTTCCGCAAACCTGCTGTTTTAATGTACGGCGACATCCAACACATCTTCTTTGACCTGGACCGTACGCTTTGGGATTTTGACCGTAATTCTGCCGAAGCTTTGGGCGAACTTTTTGATGAACTGAAACTTCGGCAAGCCGGGATTGACGATCCTCAAGATTTTATCCAGACATACATATGCAAGAATGATGAATGTTGGGAATTATACAGGCTCAACAAAATAGTAAAAGCCGATTTGCGCTCATTACGTTTCACCATGGCGCTGGAGCATTACGGAGTGAAAGACAAATCCTTGGCCATGGCCATGAGTGATGCATACATCGAAAGGTCGCCGGTGAAAACGGGTCTGTTTCCCAATACTATGGAAACGTTGGAATACCTTTCAAAAAAATATGTGCTGCACATCATCACCAACGGGTTTGAGGAAGTGCAATACATCAAAATGGAAAAATCGGGTATCCGAAACTACTTCAAACATATTACCACCAGCGAAAAGGCGGGATGTAAAAAGCCTGACGAACGCATTTTCCAATATGCGATGGCCGTGGGAAATGCTTCCACGTATAATAGTTTGATGATCGGAGACGACGAATATATCGACGTTCGCGGAGCCGAAAATGCGGGCATGAAAAGTATTCTGTTCCAGCCCGATAAAGACAAGACTTATGCTGGTGATATTCAAGTAATCCATGATTTGGGCCAGCTCCTGACCTTACTATGAGTTTTATCACACCCGCATGACAGCAGAAATTTCGCTGTTATTTAAAATGAAACCAAATAAGACTTTTTTGCCGGTGCTATCCTTGATATTGTTAATTTTGCACCATTATTTAGAACCTAACAGATTTTTTAGAAATGGCAGGGAATACAGCGAAGCTTTCGATCGTCTTAAATTCCAGCATAGGTAAAAAAGTATTGATGGCCGCGAGTGGCCTATTTTTATGTATCTTTTTGCTGGAACACCTTTACACCAACATCCTTCTCTTCAAACCGTTGATTGACCCAGCCGACGGTGGTCAGGCCTTCAACCAGGCATCGCACGATATGGTGCATAACATATTGATTCGTACAGTCGAGTTTATTTTGTTTGGGTCTATCATTTTCCACGTGGTGCAGGCTATCCGTCTGACGATTGATAACAAAAAGGCACGCCCGGTGGGCTATGCCTCCGGTAACAAAGCCAGAACATCATGGATTTCCAAAAACATGGGGTTGACCGGCAGTGTCATCCTTTTCTTTATTGTGGTGCACCTATACCAATTCTTTGTTCCGTACCGTGTTACGGGCGAAGTGGGTAACGACGGGCAAACGTATACGTTGGCGCAAAATGTGGTCGGTGCCTTAACCAATCCTTGGTATGCCGCACTGTATTTGGTTTCTGTGATCTTGATCGGACTCCACGTAAGCCATGGTTTACAATCTGGTTTCCAGACCATCGGCTTAAACAACAAAAAATATGCACCCGTATGGAAAGCCATCGGTTATGGATATGCGGTTTTGATCACCGTAGGATTCGCAGCATTTCCCATCATATTCTACTTTAACATCGGTGGAATCGTAGAAAAATTCAATATCTAAAGAGCATGACAACATTGAATTCGAAAATACCTGTTGGCCCTATAGACCAAAAATGGAACAAGTATAAATCTTCCGTGCCGTTGGTAAACCCCGCGAATAAACGTAAGATTGAAATCATCATCGTAGGGACCGGCTTGGCCGGGGCCGCCGCCGCCTCTTCCTTGGCGGAGTTGGGATACAAAGTAAAAGTTTACTGCTTCCAAGATTCTCCACGCCGTGCGCATAGCATTGCCGCACAGGGAGGAATCAACGCCGCAAAAAATTACCAAAACGACGGCGATAGCATCTACCGTTTGTTTTATGATACCATCAAAGGGGGCGATTACCGTGCCCGTGAAGGAAACGTTCACCGTTTGGCCGAAGTTTCCGGAAACATCATCGACCAATGTGTGGCACAGGGTGTTCCTTTTGCCCGCGAATACGGCGGTTTACTTTCAAACCGTTCATTCGGCGGAACGCAGGTACAACGTACGTTTTACGCTGCCGGCCAAACAGGCCAGCAATTGTTGTTGGGTGCATACAGTTCATTGCAGCGCCAGGTGGGAATGGGTAACGTAGAGTTATTTGCCCGCCACGAAATGCTGGAAATCGTAAACATCGAAGGCAAAGCCCGCGGTATCATCGCACGTAATTTGGTGACCGGCGAAATCGAGAGGCATTTCGGACATGCCGTATTGCTTTGTACCGGTGGTTATGGAAACGTATTTTACCTATCCACCAACGCGATGGGAAGTAACGTAACCGCAGCCTGGAAAGCCCACAAAAAAGGCGCTTACTTCGGAAATCCTTGTTTTACGCAGATCCACCCGACTTGTATTCCGGTTTCCGGTGACCATCAATCCAAATTGACATTGATGTCCGAATCCCTTCGTAACGACGGTAGGATTTGGGTTCCAAAGAAAAAGGAAGATGCCGTAGCGCTTCAAAAAAGACAGAAAAAAGCCACTGATATAGCAGAAGAAGACCGGGATTATTACCTCGAAAGACGTTACCCGGCCTTCGGAAACTTGGTACCGCGCGACGTAGCTTCGCGTGCCGCCAAAGAACGTTGTGATGCCGGTTTCGGCGTAAACGCTACGGGTGAGGCCGTGTATCTGGATTATGCCGCCGCCATCGAGCGTTACGGTAAAATCGAGGTATTAAAACAAAGCATTCACAATGCGGATCAGGCTAGAATCATTGAGCTCGGTAAAGAAGTCGTAAAAGAGAAATACGGTAACCTGTTTGACATGTACAAGCAGATCACCGGTGAAAATCCTTACGAAGTACCGATGATGATTTATCCGGCCGTTCACTATACGATGGGCGGACTTTGGGTAGATTATGAACTGATGACCAATATCCCGGGATTGTATTCCTTGGGCGAGGCTAACTTCTCCGACCACGGTGCAAACCGTTTGGGAGCATCTGCTTTGATGCAAGGTTTGGCTGACGGTTATTTCGTGATTCCCTATACCATTGGAAATTATCTTTCACAGGATATCCGTACGGCGTCTATCCCAACTTCGCATCCCGCATTTGAAGAGGCCGAAAATAATGTACGTGCCCAAATCGAAAAATTCTTCTCTATCAAAGGAACCAAATCAGTGGATCACTTCCACAAGCGATTGGGCAAAATTATGTGGGATAAATGCGGTATGGCACGTAATGCGCAAGGTTTGAAAGAGGCGATTGCCGAAATCAAAGAATTACGCAAAGAATTCTGGAGTGATGTACGTGTTCCGGGAGCGGCCAACGAATTCAACCCGGAGTTGGAAAAAGCAGGCCGTGTAGCCGACTTCATCGAATTGGGAGAGTTGATGTGTCTGGATGCATTGACGCGCGAAGAATCTTGCGGAGGACACTTCCGCGAAGAGCACCAAACCGAAGAAGGCGAAGCTGAACGCGACGATGAAAACTTCTCATTCGTTTCCGCTTGGGAAATGAAAGAAGTAGGTAATTGGGAGTTGCATAAAGAAGAATTAATTTACGAAAACATTAAAATCGCTGCGCGGTCTTATAAATAAAATTATCATTCACTATGAGTACAGGAGGAATGAATTTAACGCTGAAAGTTTGGCGTCAGAGAAATGCAAACGATAAAGGAAACTTCGCAACCTATCCGGTAACGGGTATTTCCGAAGATATGTCGTTTTTGGAAATGTTTGACGTGCTGAACGAAAAACTGATCAACGATGGTGCCGATCCAGTGGCTTTTGACCATGATTGTCGCGAAGGCATTTGTGGTATGTGTAGTATGTATATCAACGGCCGTCCGCACGGACCGAACGACTTGGTGACGACTTGCCAATTACACATGCGTAGCTTTAAGGATGGCGATACCATCACGGTAGAGCCTTGGAGAGCAAAAGCATTCCCGGTAATCAAGGATTTGGCCGTTGACCGTGCCGCATTCGACCGTATCATCGCTTCCGGCGGTTTCGTGAGCGTGAACACGGGTAATGCACAGGATGCCAATAGTCTTCCGATACCGAAGGAAGATGCGGATGCCGCTTTTGCGGCGGCAGCTTGTATCGGTTGTGGTGCTTGCGTAGCGGCTTGTAAAAACTCCTCGGCTATGTTATTCGTATCGGCTAAGGTTTCCCAATTCTCATTGTTGCCGCAAGGCGAACCGGAACGTCATGAGCGTGCCATCAATATGGTGACCAAAATGGACGAAGAAGGATTCGGTAACTGTACCAACACCGGCGCTTGCGCCGAGGAATGTCCTAAAGGCATTTCCTTGGATAATATTGCCCGTTTGAACAGGGAGTATTTGGTGGCGAATTTGGCCGGTAAGTAGTTCTTGGCTTAGCTCGAAATGACAGGATATTTTAATGGACTTGTAGTCCATTGAAATTAAAATATAACAAAAAGGCGTTCCGTAACTACGGAACGCCTTTTCTATTTTGGTGATTTGTTTTCAGAAATATGTTTGAGCGGCCCTTCGACAGGCTCAGGGAAGCCCAAATTAAGCGGTTCCCCTGAGCCTGTCGAAGGGTTGACCGCCGGGGACACAAAATATTATTCAACAATAACAAAAACTGGCCTAAAACCTACAAATGCCTTGGGATCTACGTTGCCTTCGAAAGGGTCTGGTGCTTCTATTTGTAAGTCATATCCACAGGTACGCCAAGATCCGCCTTTTGCCGTCCCGGGATTTGAAGTCATCTCGGCTACGTTTCCGGCCATGTTATATAAGCCGTAACCGTTGGGCCAATATGATTTTACGGGAGCCGTAATATCGGCATTATCGTTAAGCCTGCCGGCTACTCCCATATACTCTTCGTAAGAAGGGATTTCACTGATTTCCGGTTTTTCGGTAGTTGCATTATAGCGGATTGTGCCTTCGCCAATTTTGTAAAAATTAGCCAAGTAATCACCTTGTGAATTGCGTACATAAGGGCCGCCCCAAGGATAGGGCGATAATTCCAAACCGCCTTTGGCCGCCAGTTTCCACTCATCAACAGATGGAAGACGTACTTCCACTTTTTTGGCATTTAATTGGGGAAATAACTCTTTTAATTTGCTGTTATATATATCGGTAAGCCATTGGCAATATAACAAGGCCTGCGTGTGCGTAATGCCTACCACCGGATAATCTCGGTAGGCTGGATGCCTGAAATAATATTTGACGTAAGGCTCGTTATGATTGTTTTTCTGTGTCCAAACCGTGGTATCGGGGAGTACTTGTTTCAATAATTCGGTATTGCCCGTTTTTTCGATGGAAGCAACAAATTCCAGGTATTCAAAATTGGTGGATTCTGTTTTCGACATCCAAAATTCTTTGATGGTCACCGAATCTGCTGATGCCTTTTTGCCCAAATTATTATGGTTTACCAAAACACTTGTTGGAACATGCGCCCAATGGTCGGCTACGTTTTTATATATGGGTTTATATTTTTGAGCGAACGAAAAAAGGGAAACAAGTAATGCGGTACAAGTTAAAATACGGGAGAGATTCATATATTGTATCAGTTTACATATATAACACGGATTGGTAACATCGTTTTTTGCGGTACAGGTATTGTTTTTAGGAAAACTATTTGTAAATCTGTATTCAGATATACATTGCACTTTATGAAAAAAATCTACTTAACAGCATTATTGTTCTCACTATTTTCCTTTGGAAACTTAGATTTATCTGCTTACCCGAGCGGATCAAATTTCGGTTCAAATTATTCAGGCCTTACGGGAACGACCTGTAACACATCTGGTTGTCATACGGGTGGAGCCGTAAATACTGGACCGGGAAGTGTGGTCATTACCACCAATATACCAACATCCGGTTATGCCTGGGGCGCTACATACCAAATTACGGTCACCGTAAATTCGGGTGGGGCGAATGGAGTTCTATATGGTTTTGCTTGCTCTGCTGCAAAAGATGGAACCAGCACGCTTACAGGTGGGTTTGCCACAGCGGACGGCACCACGTTAATCAAATCGGGGGGCAATTATATAGTGCATAATACGGCTGTGGCGGGTAACGGAAATCCGAGCCATTCGTTTACATTCAATTGGACAGCTCCGGTGGGCGGAACGGGTTCGGTGAAATTTTATGCAGCCGGAAACAGCGCGAATGGCGATGGTGACAACAGTGGTGACCAGATTTACAACAGCACACTTACCGTAAATGAAATGCCCGGTTTTGGATTGACTGAATCCATTATTTCCGCATTTAACTTATATCCAAATCCGGCTTCGGAATTTGTGAACGTGAATGTGCCCGACGGATTGTTGGATAGTCAGGTGCGTTTGGTGGATATTACCGGAAAAACGATTGTTTCCCAACAGTTAAACCAAACCATCGTTCAGTTGGATATTAACTTAATTCCAGCGGGAATGTATATCGTGGAAATTGTGAAAGACGGTAAATCTTACACTTCTCGTTTGATTAAGGAATAAGGTCGTCTGTTATTGGATAATGGTACTCACGATTATCTCTGGAGATAAAGAATTCGAAATATAACAAAAAATGGGCTTCATGGGAAGCCCATTTTTTGTTATACTAATTTCATGTCTATTCCATTTGTTTACCTACCCCTGCCTATTATAGCCTTCTGCTTACGCGTTCTACCATGTCTTTTTTCCATGTAGGAAATTCCCCGGAAATTATTTTTTGGCGCGCTTCGTTTACCAACCATAAATAGAACCGTAAATTCTGCATAGTGGCTATTTGCATGCCCAAAATTTCGGCCGATTTAAATAGATGGTATACGTATGCTTTGGTATAAACGGTACCATTGAATAGGTTTTCGTCGGTATGGAGTGGGGTGAAATCCTGTTTCCAGCGTTCGTTTTTGATATTGATGATGCCGTCTTCGGTAAAGATGACGCCATGTCGTCCGTTACGCGATGGCATCACACAATCAAACATATCCACACCCATGCCAATACCTTCCAGGATATTTGCGGGTGTTCCCACGCCCATGAGATATCGTGGTTTATTTTCTGGTAAAATGGAAGTGACCTGATCGGTGATTTCATAAATGAGTTCGGCCGGTTCACCTACTGATACGCCGCCGATGGCATTGCCAGACAAGTCACATTCAGCCACAAACTCGGCAGATTGTTTTCTCAATTCCGGGAAAGTGCTGCCTTGCACGATAGGAAATAAGGCTTGCTCATGGCCGTATTTGGGTTCGGTTTCGTTAAAACGCGTGATACACCTTTTGAGCCAGCGGTGTGTTAGATCCATGGAATTTCGGGCGTACGTAAAATCGCAAGGGTAGGGCGGACATTCATCAAATGCCATCATAATGTCCGCACCGATGGTTCGCTCTACGTCCATTACACTTTCTGGTGTGAAGAGGTGTTTGGAACCGTCGATATGCGAACGGAACATCACGCCTTCCTCCTTAATCTTACGCTGCGAAGCCAGGCTGAATACCTGGAATCCTCCGCTATCGGTCAACATGGGACCTTTCCAGTCCATAAACTTATGCACGCCGCCGGCCTGTTCCATCAACTGCATACCGGGACGCAAGTATAAATGGTAGGTATTGGCCAGAATAATTTTGGCTTTCACGTTATCGCGCAAAGCGGCCTGTGGAACTGTTTTTACGGTGGCCGCGGTGCCTACGGGCATAAAAATGGGCGTAGGTATTTCTCCGCGAGATGTCGTGATGGTACCCGCGCGGGCTTTTGTATGTTTATCTTTGGCTGAAATTTCGAAACGCATAATTCCCGTTTAGGTGCGCAAAAATACCTCAATCGGTTGAAAAATCACGTGAATGGAGCATAACATATTTTTATTGGTGGTCTCAATCGTCTGTATGGCCTCATTTTTGGGCTATTCGGCGTTCATGTTTGGCATTTATATGCGGTTTGTGATCCGTCGGGAAAAAGATCTGCCGTACAACCATGAGCCGGTCAGCATCATTATGGCTGCGCGGAACGAAGCCGAAAACCTGCGTAAATTCTTGCCATCCGTATTAAAACAAGACCGCGACGTGATGGAAGTGATCGTGGTAAATGATGGTTCCTCGGATGAAACTGCCAAAGTATTATATGCATTGGCGGAACAGTTTCCCGTATTGCGCATCATCCACCTAGAAAAATCGATAGGCAAGAAGCAGGCTTTGACACAAGCGATTCAATCTGCCCGATATGATTTATTGCTCTTTACGGATGCTGATTGCAAACCTGCTTCGGCCAGGTGGGCGTCAGAAATGGCGTCGCGGTTTACGGAAGGGATTGAAATCGTATTAGGCTATGGTGGATACGAAAAACGCAAAGGTTGGCTTAATAAACTGATCCAGTTGGATACGGCCATGATTGCGGCACGCTATGCTGGATTTGCGATTTGGGGGAAGCCATATATGGGCGTGGGTCGAAATTTGGCTTACCGAAAATCGTTGTGGGATAAAACCGGCGGTTTTTCTGCACATGCCGATTTGCCTTATGGAGACGATGATTTGTTCATCATGCAGGCCGCCAACAATAAAAATACGGCTATCTGTTTTGATTCCATGGCATTTACTTATTCAATCCCCAAGGAAAGTATAAGAGAATGGTTTACACAAAAGACAAGACATTTGCATGCCGGAAGGCGGTATAATAAAAGTACTGGGTGGATGTTGGGTTCGGAATTTATATTCGAGGCTTTATTTTGGGTTTCGGGGTTGGTTTTATGTATGTTGGGAGGTGGTATCTGGTTTGTTTTCCTGCTTACTTTCTATTTATTATATAAACTATATATCGTACATGGTATTTTCAAATTATTGACAGTCAGGTTGTCTATTGTCTTTTTGCCTATTTTGTCAGTCGTATGGTTATTTGCATTGTTTTTGATTGGAATAAATGCCATCTTCGCAAGGCAAGTAAAATGGAAGCAGGAATAAACCAAAATAGCAGAGCACAACACGATTTTGAATTGGTCCGTAGGGCCGTCGATCAAGGCGACCAAAAAGCCTTTGCCGAATTGCTGGAACAGTACCGCGATTCTATCCATTTTTTATTGGTCAAGATGGTAAATAACAGGGAGGATGCAGAAGATTTGACGATTGAGACTTTTGCCAAAGCATTCAAAAATCTCCCAAATTTCCGGCCAGACTTTGCTTTCAGCACTTGGTTGTTTCGTATTGCCACCAATGCGGGCATCGATTTTCTGCGTAAAAAGAAATTAAAGACGCTTTCGATAGATAATGCCTTTCCTACAGATGACGGTGATGAGGTAAGAATCAACATAAAATCCGACGATGCGAACCCCGAGCAGGAATTGATTACGGTGGAAAAAGCAGAATTATTGAAAGCATTTATCGAGAAACTAAAGCCACGTTACCGAATATTAATAGAACTCAGATATTACAAACAGCTTTCCTACGAAGAAATTGCCACCGAGTTGGAAATGCCGTTGGGAACCGTAAAAGCGCAACTATTCCGCGCCAGGGATTTGTTATATAACGTGATGAAATCGAGCCGGGATAAGTTTTAATTAGTTTTCTTCGTTTTATACACACCATTCTCTAAGTTTTTACATTTTATACCTTACGGCTTGGTATTTGTATTCCCATTTCGTGTTAAACTACAGAAAATATGGGATTTTTTTCAAACATCAGGCAGATGCTTCAGTTGTATAACAGCATCGACATGGAAGCACTCAACAAGATTTCACAGAAAGTGGATTTAGGCGAAGCCATGAAAGGTTTGGGTAAGTTGGATGATAACCAATTATCCGGGCTGATGAAGATGCTGAGCAGTGACAAAAAGAAACGCCCCGACCCCATCGTGGATGGGGATTTTTACGATATCAGCCATACACTAACGGAAGGCGAGCGTATGTTACAGCTTCGTGTAAGGGAATTTATGGAATCGGAAATCAGGCCCATCGTGAACGATTATTGGTTACGGGCGGAATTTCCGTTCGAGATTATACCGAAAATGGCCGAACTGAAGATTTGTGGCGCTACTTACCAAGGTTACGGAATGCCTGGTGTTTCCCATGTAATGGAAGGCATTTTGGCTATGGAAATGGCACGGGTGGATACTTCTATTTCTACCTTCTTCGGTGTGCAAAGCGGATTAGCCATGGGCTCCATTTATTTATTGGGATCGGAAGAGCAGCGGGAAGAATGGCTTCCGCCAATGCGTGATATGAAAATCATCGGCGCATTTGGGCTAACCGAGCCCGAAGTGGGGTCTGGTGCCGCGGCCGGACTTACCACTACCGCCAAGCGTGATGGTGACAAATGGATATTAAACGGTCAAAAAAAATGGATCGGAAACGCCACATTTTCAGATGTAACGGTTATATGGGCACGGGATGTGGACGACAGTCAAGTGAAAGGTTTTCTTGTTCGCAAGGGCACGCCTGGTTTCCATGTGGATAAGATTGAAGATAAAATGGCTCTGCGGATCGTGCAAAATGGTTTGATTACGCTCACGGATTGTGAAGTGGATGAAACCGATAGGCTACAAAATGCGAACAACTTTAAAGACACTGCCAAAGTACTGCAGATGACCCGTGCCGGCGTAGCTTGGCAGGCGGTGGGATGTGCTCGCGGGGCTTATGAAAGTGCATTGAAATATACACTGAAAAGAAAACAATTCGGTAAGCCGATTTCATCGTTCCAATTAATCCAAAACCATTTGGTGGAAATGCTTTCTAACTTAACGGCCATGCAAACATTGGTGCTGCGTCTTTCCCAATTGCAGGATGCCGGTGATTTAACGGATGAGCACGCTTCGTTGGCAAAAGTTTTCTGTAGCTTGAGAACACGTGATATCGTGAGTAAGGCACGTGAAGTAATGGGCGGAAACGGCATTTTATTGGAACATGATGTGGCCCGTTTCGTAGCCGATGCCGAGGCAATTTATTCGTATGAAGGTACCAAGGAAATCAATACGTTGATTGTGGGTAGGGCGATTACGGGGCATAGTGCCTTTGTATAACAAATAAATTTAACCACTTAGGCACCGAGAACATTAAGTTCTTGTGTTCTCGGTGCCTAAGTGGTTCTACTGTCTTAATACTCGTAACCCGCGTTGTTATAATTTTCTATACACTCGTTCAGTACCTTGATGGCCGCTTTGGCATCGCCAAATTCTTCTATTACCACCGATTTTTTTTCCAAGGTTTTATAATCTTCGAAAAAACGTTTGATTTCAATCATGGTATGCGGTGGAAGTTGTGATATTTCCGTCATATAATTTACCGCGATGTCGTGTTCCGCCACAGCGATGATTTTACGGTCTGTTTGTCCGGAATCGATCATGTGCATATAACCGATGATCCTTGCGGTAACCAAACAAAGCGGGACGACGGTTTCAGAACAAATCACCAAAATATCCAACGGGTCGCCATCACCATCCAACGTTTGGGGAATAAATCCGTAATTGGCCGGGTACATTACCGATGAATATAACACGCGATCCAATTTAATCAGTCCGGTTTCCTTATCCATTTCATATTTTACCTTGCTTCCTTTGGGAATTTCAATCAAACTTTTGATTATATTTTCCTTTTCTGTGCGCGGATTAATTCCATGCCATGGATTGAATGGTTTTTGCATATCTTTACTTTTGTACCAAAGATACCACGATTATGAAAACATCACTCAAGGAAGGCGAAGAAGTCATACTCATTACCCGAAAACACATGTTGGTACTTTGGCTTCCAATCGTCGTATCGGCATTTTCGTTGGTGATTGGTATCTTATTATTTCCGTTCACGGCTGGTTTCATTTTAATATTACCCCTGCTGTCGATGGTGTGGCTGGGGTATAGAATTATTGAACGTAACCACACCATCTGGGCAGTCACCAATCTGCGGATTATTGACGAGGAAGGGTTGTTCAGCGTGGAAACGAAGGAAAGTCCGTTAGATAAAATCAATAACGTATCTTATTCCGCTACCTTGTTTGGCCGTGTGCTAGGCTATGGAGACGTGGAAATCCAGACGGCGGCTGAAACCGGTGCTACCTTGTATGAAATGGTGGAGAATCCGCGCTTACTGAAAGATACCATCACGCAAATGCAGGAAGACTATAAATCGCTTCAATCCCGTAGACAAGCCAAGGAAATGGCGGAATCGCTGGGTGTGCACCTGGGGAAAGTAAGCAGTGGCGGAATCGGGACGGAGTTGGAAAAACTGGCGGAATTGCGAACCAAAGGGATTTTATCCGAAGAGGAATTCCATGCCGCCAAAAGCAAACTATTGAACGAATAATTATTCTTTTCCTTCCGCCCGGCGTTCACGGCGGTGTTTCAAAATAAAATACAACGTAACGGCCAAAATAATATACGGAATGCCCATCAGATATAATATTCCGTTGTTTACGCCTTCGGCCACGTCTTTATCGTTTTCGATGGCGGTACGGCACATCACACATTGTGCGGATGCATGGTAAACCGACAACACCATTGCCAGTGACAGGAAGAATAATTTGCTCGCCATCGATTTCATGTGGCAAAGGTAAGTGCTTTCCGTTTATTGTAAAATTTTTACGGGCTTTTTATTTTCGTCGATCGCCACAAAAGTAAACTCGCCGGTGACGGCTTTTTCGCGCACGTCAGAATACATCTGTTCAATGTAAATATCCACCCGTACCTTAAGGCTGGTATTGCCCGTATAGGTTACCTTTCCGATCAATTCGATGATGGTTCCTGCCGGAATCGGTTTTTTGAAATCGATGCGGTCGCTATTCACCGTTACCATACGCTGCCGCGAAAATCGGGTAGCGGCGATGAAAGCCACTTCGTCCATCAACTGCATGGCCGTTCCTCCAAATAATGTGTCGTAATGGTTGGTTGTATTCGGGAATACCGCTTTGAAAATATGGGTTTGGGATTGGGCGATACGTTCTTCTAATGTCATGGAATAAAAATTTATCTGTAAAAATGCCTATAATAATAACAACGGCCGATTATTTTATCGGCCGTTGTTATCGGTTTTATTTTTCTATCACAATCTTTTTAAATAATTTGTTTGTTCCGTTCCTTATTTCAATGAAGTAAACCCCATTGGCTATATTTTGTGGAATATTGATCGATACATTATTATGTGGTAGGTTTGATTGGCCACTAAAAACGGTTTTTCCAGAAAGGTCAGTAAGAGAAAATAAAACGGAAGCGGAAATTGGATTTTCTATAACTACATAAATATTGTCCTTCAACGGATTGGGATAAATTGAAATTCCCGTGCTACTTTCATTTATTCCCACATTTTCCAATAAAATGGCTACGCATAAAGAGGTATCCGTGCAACCATTCCGTGTAACGGCTACGGCATAGTTACCACTGAGGCTTGGGCTGAATATACTTTGGTTTTCGGCCGGTATTTCGCCCAGGTTGTTTCCGCAATCAAGCCATTGATAAGATTGTTGACCGGAAACGGCCACTAACTGTGCATTGTTGACGGTAACGCTTACGTTTGGGTTTTGTACGGTAATTTCTGTTTGTGAACTGGAAGTGCCACAATCGTTTTGGGCATGGGCAATCAAGGTGCCGCCGGAAGCGCCTGTTGTAACAGTAATGCTGGTATTAGATGAACTTCCCACCCATCCCGAAGGGAGTGTCCAATAATAAGTGTCGGCCCCTGCCACCGGAGATACGGAATACGTAATGCTTTGTCCGGAACATACATTCAACGGTCCGGCTAATGTGCCCGGTTGGGCGGGAAACGGGGTAACGTTAACCGTCATGCTTTGGGCAGAAGAAGAACCGCTCGAATTGTTGGCGGTAACCGAAACGTTTCCTCCGATAGAGCCAACGGTGGCAGTTATACTGTTGGTGCTCGAAGTTCCTGTCCATCCGTTAGGAAACGTCCAGGTATATGATGTGGCGCCAGATACGGTTGCTACACTGAATAGTTGGATGGAACCTTCGCACACTGTCTGTAAGCCGCTGATAGCGCCGGGTTGCGTAGGTAAAGGAATGGCTTCTTCTACGGAAAAATCGTCAACATAATAATAACATTTTGTGCCGGTTAGGTTGTTGATCGATTGAAAGTTGGCAGAATTCCAAGGTTTGAAGTATCCTATGACGATGTACTCTTCGCCACCTTGCGCTGTAAATGATCCGGATACTTGTTGCCAACCCAGGGTGTCGTTTAGGAAGACGCCTGGAGTTTGTACTACTTGTGGTGTATAATTCAACACCGGCCCGCTAAATCCGGAAATGCATTTAATTTCCGTCTGCGAGAAATAAATGCCCAATGCATCCGTGGCTTTATCCACACTATTGGCACAACTGGCATAGAACGATACATTATACACCTTGCCTGCCACCAAAGGCTGGGTTAATTTAACACCCAAATATTCGTACCATGAATTATAGAATCCGAATCCGGCAAAATTATTTCCGGTGTGGGCATACTGGTATCCGAACAATATGTTCGGGATGGTGGTGTTGGAGTGATTACTGCAGGTAGTCATAATGTCTGGACTGGCACATGTGGCTGCATACCAATCATTCATATACAATGTAACCTGACTGGCCGTTCCATTATATCCGGTAGGACAAATGGCGTTCTCAAAACTTGGGTTGGGAATAAGGTTCTGGGCCTTGATCGCGAAGGCTGAACCCATGATGAAAGCAATCATCATGAAATGTGTGAATGTTTTTGTGCTCATTTTTTACATTAAATAAATATAACAATGGCTCCCGCATGGAACTTCAATGCTGCACAATAAGAAATACGGAAAGGAAATGAAACGGAATTCCAATGAGGATTGGAATCAAAATCATACCAGACGGAGGCTTCAGATCGCGAAAGCATTATGTCAATACAAAAAAGGCAGGTCTCCTGGCTTGTAACATTTTTGCCATCCTTCCCATTCGATAGAACAGTGGATATTGTTGGCAAAAACTGTGTGTGTTACTTTACAGTTGCGCGACAGCTCATGGTTTTCACATGATTCCCTATTATCGCCAATTTTCACTGGCGACCTTTTCCGGTTTGATGAAGTAGATGAAAGAACTTCTAGTCGGCGAAGGTATAAAAAATAATAGGCCAAAGCAGGTCTCACCTAAATAGGTGAAAAACATGCAGATGCACTTTGGTTTTTATTTAGTCACTATTATTGTGCACTTCATATACGATTCAATATGTTTAAAAGAATTTTTTGGTTTACCGTGGGTGGATTGGCTGCCCTGATTGGTCTGTTTTTCTTGGCAGGAAATTATGCCGACGTGCAATATTCCGGAAGCCGTTCCGAAGTGATCAACGCCCCGATAGAAAAGGTTTGGCAACTCATGAGCAATACCCAAAGGTTTTCGGAAAGCCGACATGAAGTGGCTTCGGTAGAAATGTTGGGCACCAATGCCTCCGGATTTGCCAAATGGAATGAGCATACCAATTTGGGCGGAGTCATCGCGTTGGAAATCATAGACCAAAAGCCGTTAGAATTTATAGAGGTACGTATGAATGAAAGCGGTTTCGGGATGAAAGGCACCTGGAAATATGAGTTTGCACCCGAGGGAGACCAAACGAAGGTAACTATCACGGAAAACTCACAGACCGAAGGGTTGGTGATGAGAAGCATCTTAAATTTGCTCGGCCGCGACGCCAATATAGGCTTACATTTGAAGGCCATCAAAAAAGGTATCCAAGCTATTTAAATATAACAATTTTTTCTGATGAAAATATTATTCAGGTCATGCTTTTTCATGCTTTTTGCCTTTTTGTTTCAAACGCAAATGCTTTTTGCCCAGCAACCCGAAACAAAAGTTACGTTGGGTATTAAACCCGATTATATGTACACCTTTAAAGGAAAAGGCGTGCGCGTAACCGATGTGTTGGATGGACAAACAGCCAAACAGGCCGGTATCAAGGCAGGCGATATTATTACCGCATTCGATGGAGATGATATAAAGGATATTTTTGAATATAAAGACCAACTTTCCAAATTTATACCCGGCCAAAAGGTAAAAGTAGGCATTAATCGCGATGGACAGGTTTTTACGATTCCTGTGCAGTTTAAATAATGCTATTCTTATTTTTCGCAAATAATAATAATCCTGTCTTTACTTAATTGTATCCCTATAACGCTTGGACTGTCGCCTTCGTTAACCTCAATGGTATTAATTACTTTAAATCCTGATTTTTCGAGTATTGCGTTTGCTTTTTCCTTACTGTATAGCTTAAACCCAAATTGTGTAAAAGGTAAATTTTTCATAAAATTTTCGCTACGGAATGCCAAAAAAAATTGACCGTTTGGCTTTAATACGCGTTTAATTTCATTCAATACGGCCGAAACGTCCAGCCAAAAATAAAGCGTATTTACGGTAAATATTTTATCAAAATAATGATCTGGATAAGGTAGGTCATATCCATTTCCTTGCATGAATTCAGCCTTGTCGTTTTGATTGTTTTCCATGGCTTGGGTTACCATCGTTTCCGATACGTCAATACCGAAATAGCGCATATTTTCGGCTTTACATAAAATGCACGCAACATGCGCCCCATTGCCAGGGCCTATTTCTAAAATGAAATCGTTGGCTTGGCAATTTAATAATTCAACGGTATGGGTACACATTTCGGCATTTCCTTCCTGCATCAGCTTCCCTGTTTTTATTCCGTCTTCGCCTTCGGGATGGCTCAATTGCTTGGCCAAGGCTTTGTAATCAATGTTATCCATGATATGAATTTACTAAATATGTTATAAAAACAAATCCGCCCTCCGATATTATACGAAGAACGGACTGCTTTTGCTGCTTACTTACTTATCTTGGGATTTAGATCAATGTATTGTAGACGTATGTCATAGGCCATTTAATATGGTATCTATAATAAGAATCAATAAGATATTTACGCCAGTAAAATTACCATCTCCTCATTTTCGCGTATACATCAAAAAACTATGCATCAAAAATACACTGAATATGGTAGTTAAAATAGATGCAATTTCAAACCCTCCATCAAGTTCCCTTCCATGGGCACACGGAAGGAAACTTATTTGGGAAGGTTTATTGCATATCAACATGAAAAGCATTTATATTTTTAAAGATTATTCGGTCAACATTTTTTCTATTTCTATACTCAGGTGTGCCTCATCCAATAAAGAAGATAGCTGCTCCAAATCATCCAAACTATATAACAACGACATGGATGATAGTGCCGTGGGAATATGGATTCTTTTCTGCGTTTGTGAGACACATTTTCTGTATGTGTCGTAATAATCCATGATTACCTGTTTAAATTCGTAGAACTGGTCTTCGTCCATGGCCATCACGGTGGTTCCGTAAGCTAATTTCAGGCAGCCGCATTCCATGCATTTCACAACGTAGCCGTCTTTACAGTGGTGTAAGATTTTATAGTCGCACATAACCCATTAAATTGCTTGTGTTTTTAATTCCTTCAGCCATTTAAACGACACGAATGCCAAAATGATAGATACCAAGAACGTGAATATCAATAATTGCAGTTGCGTGGGATCCAAAGGCGTTTCCTTCAACGTGCCCACAATATGCATACCGTGCAACGGCACATAAATAATGGCTGCAACTAAATTAATTGTACGGTAAATTTTTGAGGTAAAAAGCATCGTTGCCAATGCCCATATCATCGGCAATATTTGGAACATGGCACGAATCAATATTAATGTGGGTGGCTGAACACCGGTGGCGTCGGGACGCTTTACTTCGATACCATAAAAAATGCCGCTCACGTGGTAATCAAAATGCAAAATCATGCAGATGACCAATATGATCCATATCAAGGCAATTTTTGTCTGGTTGTTCATCTAAAGTAAGCGTCATTAATTCAACGATGCAAACTTATCATGCGCAGGTTACCTTAACAATCCCTTGTTTAGGGCATAGATTAGGTATTTATTTTAGTAGCCGGAATTAGGTAGATGGAAATTTACGATTGACGATTGCCACTGAATCGTAAATCCAAAATCGTAAATCAATAGTAAGGGGAGATCATCAAGTAAACCAACACTCCCGTTACCGATACATAAAACCAGATGGGCCAAGTAAGGCGCGCTATCTTTTTGTGTCGGGCAAATTCAGCCGTTAATCCGCGGTAAACCGTATAAAGAATGAACGGTAAAATAATGGCGGCCAAAATAATGTGTGTGATAAGGATAAAATAATAGATGTATTTGATGGTTCCTTCGCCACCGAACGAGGTGGAATCGGTGAGCAAATGATGTGCGATATAGGAAACCAAAAAGAGTGCGGAAAATACCATCGCAGTGAGCATGATTCGTTTATGCAAAATGAATTGTTTCATCTTAACGGAAATTAATCCCATCAACAGCAAAACGGAAACCGTAAAGTTGATTCCGGCGTTTATGGTAGCAAAAATATGCACGTCGAAACCTAAATCGGCCTCTAGTTTTACACGTGCAAGAAATGCCACCGCCACAAATACAACCACGGATAAAATGATGATGATGATACCTGCTTTTTTATCGTTCTTCTGGATGCTGGGTGCTAACATAATTTTTCTGTTTAACGTTTGGACATTTGATTGTTCAACGTTGTTGATTTCTTTATTAACTGTTCATTGTCAGGTCGAGCGAAGCCGAGACCCTATTTCTCTTCCAACAAGATCTTGATATCCTTGATCAACATCTCTGTTTTGCCCTCTTCGGTTCCGTCGTAAGCGCCACGGATGTGACGGTCTTTATCGATCAACACCAAAAAACCGCTGTGGATATACCCGCCGGGTGCCTCCTTGTCGGTTTTGGCAAAAGCCATATAAGCGTTTTCGCAAATATCGTAAATCGTGTCCTTATCGCCGGTCAGAAATTTCCAATTTTTGGTATCGGCCCCTTTTTCCGCAGCATATTTTTTCAATACCTCTGGAGAATCGTAGGTTGGATCGATAGAGTGGGAGAGAATCATGATGTTTTCGTTGTCCTTGAATTCATCCTGTACCGTTTTCAGGTTTCCCGTCATGATGGGGCAGATGGAAGGGCATGTGGTGAAGAAGAAATCAGCGACATAGATTTTTCCTGCCACCGTTTTTTCAGTCACGGTTTGTCCGTCCTGGTCGGTAAATGAAAACGCGGGAATGGTATGTTGGATGGTATCGATGCTGGTCATGCCATTTTTCTCGGTGTATTCATATTGCGGTTCGCCCAAAAACGGAAGTTTTTGGTCCGCAGGAGCCGTTACCTCTTCTTTCGGTTTATTGCCGCAAGAGAATAGAGTAATGCCCACCATTAAATATAAAAATGCCTGTTTCATTAGTTGAATTCAATAAATCGGTGCGTTTTATAAGCCAATTCGTATTCCTTGTATAGCAACAGAATTTCTTTTTTTGCATTGGTGATCTCGGCCTGCATCACCGGATTGAAATACGAGCGGATCCGGCCTTCCTTGTCCACCAAAACAATAGAAGATGGGTCAAATACCTCTTTGCTGTTCGGGTCGGCCTTAAAATAGCCTTCCGTCTTCAAACGACTGATGATGCTGTCGTTCCCTTTCAGTTCGATCCATTGGTGGTCCATCCCTTGTAGTTTACGTGTGCGGTCTGATGGCGGTATATATTTGATGTTGGCCGTATCTGAATTCTCCCAAAAAGTCACGAAGTTCAGTTCCTGGAAAAACGGCAAAATTTCGTATGCCGTATACACCACTTCCTTCGGAATATCGTGGAGCATGCTTCTATCCAAAAAGTGTGCGAGGTAAATTTTCCCTTCCAAACTTTTTGAATTAAATCCTTTAGGTTCCGTACCCGCAATATTGGTCAACGTAAACGGAGGGATTTGGTGGTAGGTGGTATCTGCCACTTCGGAACCACGGATTTTTTTCACCGTGAATGTTTTGGGGCCGTAAAATTTTAGCCGGTTTACCTTATGCACACCTGCGTATATCAAAAAATAAAAAACGGCGGCCGGGGCGATAAAAAGCACGATGAGCACCAACGCTTTCGTAAAACTTTTTCCTTTAGATGGTTTTTGCTGAGACATAAATTTAAAAAAAAAGCCCTCTTTCAAAAATTGAAGAGGGCTTATGCATGTTATAATATCATATTAATGATGAGATTCCTCTTGGAGTTCTGAGGCACCATGCTCGGCTGCGCCATGGGCTGCAGCATCATCGTGCGCCGCACCGCCATGTGATTCATGATAGATACGGTGGAAGAAATCCGGACGGATCATCTGGTTATCGCGTAATGCATATCCTTCGTACATCATCAATGCGATGAAGTAAATCAAGAAAGTGGTCGTTAAGGAAATCGTCAATTTGAAGTTGAACTTCTCGTCTTTCAAGTGCATGAAATGGAACACGATGTAAAATGCTTTTACCAAGGTAAGGGAAATGAAAAGCCATTTCTCGCCTACGGCCGGCAAATAGTTCTTGTGTCCGCTTCCTCCATCATTCAGGAAGGCGAAAGATACTTCAACCGCGGTCACGGCCAACAAAATCCAGAATACTTTCCAGATCCATTTGGTTTGTGGTTTCTCTATCGGTTGCCCAGGCACATATGTGTGCATGTGATAGTGGTCCATTTGCATATCCATGATGTCGAATATTTTATTGTGAATGTACTAAAATAATGATTAGATGAGATAGAAGAAGGTAAATACGAATACCCAAACCAAATCTACGAAGTGCCAGTAAAGACCTACTTTTTCTACCATCTCATAGTGGCCGCGTCTGGCCATTACGCCTTTGATAACCATAATCAATACGATGATATTCAGGATTACGCCGCTAAATACGTGTGATCCGTGGAAACCGGTAATGAAGAAGAAGAAATTGGCAAACAGTTGGGCTCCGTACTCGTTATATGTCAGGTTTGCCCCATGGATCACGTAGTTTGTTCCGTCCGGGTTGATGAGGTCGGTCACCTTACCGGCAGCCGTTCCTTCAATAAAGTGGTACCATTCCCAAGCCTGTGAACCCAAGAAAAGGAAACCTCCTACAACCGTCCAACTCAACCATTTCACCACGGCTTTTTTATCAAAACGGTGACCCGCTTCCACAGCCAATACCATCGTTACGGATGACATGATGAGGATAAATGTCATCAAAGACACGAATGCCAACTTGATGTGACCGTCATAAAAAGGGAAGTGGTTGAAAACTTCGTCCGGAGCCGGCCAGAAACCGTTTTCGGCTTTGTTTCTCATTACCCCGTAAGAAATCAAGAGTGACGAGAACGTAAACGTATCCGAGATGAGGAAGAACCACATCATCATTTTACCGTAGCTTACGTTAAACGGAGCTACGCCGCCTGACCAGATACTTTTGCCTGAGGGAGCGCTTGCGGAATGTGCCATATGAATTAATTAACCAATGTATTCGACTGCAAATAAAACCACTTTTCTCAAAAAAGGGAAGAGTTAGGTAATTTTTCCTACCTAATTTGTATTAACTCTTAATAACCAAGAACACGAACAGGTACAACCAGAGCAAGTCCAAAAAGTGCCAGAAGATGGCTGCCAGTTTGATACCTAAATAGTTATAGGTCGTGTATTTGTTTCTGATTGTCTTTGCCCAAGTAAAAATGAGTGCCAGCAGACCCGCAAATAAGTGTGCGAGGTGCGTACCCGTAATCACGATAAAAAATGATCCCGAGAGGTTATTGGAATCCACAAAGCGGATTCCTTGGTCTGCCAACTGACCCCAACCTACAAATTGTAACACGGAAAAAACGATACCAAAGCCCAAAGTCAACAAAAGAAACATCCCGGCTTTTTTCATGTCGCCCTTTTTGGCTGCACCTTGTGCATAGTTTACCGTAATACTACTGATCAACAACAGGGCCGTGGAGTACCAGAAGACCATCGGCAATTCAAACTCAAACCATTTCTTTTGCCCTTCGCGCACGATGAATGCACTCGTCAATGCCGCAAAAATCATGGCCATGGACGCGATACCGAGCCAAAGCACGAATTTTTGGTTGCGTTCCTTGTCTCTCAGTTCGTCCAGCTGCTGTTGCGTGGGCTGTGTTGTGGATGTCATATCTAAAAATTGAGGTAATGTAATAATTGTACGATGGGGAGATAGAAGAACGACGCAAACATCACTAATTTGGCGTCTTCCATGCTACAGTTCCTGTACAGTCGGTATGAAGTATATACAAATATCAACGTCACGATTTCCGAGGCGATCAATGTGTTCAACTGATACAAATCAAATGCATAAGGAATGGCCACGACCGGAACCAACATGGCCGTATAAAAAAAGATAATGGCCGCATTTTCTTTGCTGTGTCCACTTCTCAATGGCATCAGCCAGAAACCCGCTTTCAGGTAATCGCTATGCATGCGCCAGGAGATGGCCCAGAAATGTGGGAATTGCCACATAAATTGAACGAAAAATAAAACCAATGCCTCAAAGCCAACGTTCCCCGGATACGGGCTAGCCGCAACCCAGCCGAGCAATGGCGGAAGTGCACCCGGAATGGCGCCCACAAACACAGCAATAGGCGTGACACGCTTGAGTGGTGTATAAATGAATGCATAAATTAACAAGGCAGCTACGCTAAGGATAGTAGCGACCGGGTTGGTGCCGAACCATAAAATGAGTGTACCCAAAACACCCGTGACGATGGATACGGCCAAACCTTCGGAAAATTCCATCCGGCCAGCCGCCAATGGGCGGTTTTTCGTACGGTCCATCAACTTATCTGAGTAGCGTTCAAATACCTGGTTAAGCCCGTTGGCGGAAGCCGTAATAAATGCGCCGCCGATGGTGACGGAAACCAAGGCCACGAAGTCGATGGGAGCATCGCCTACGCCAATTAAATATCCCAGTATGGCTGATACGATCACCAAGGAGGCCAAACGGAATTTAGTGAGTACCAGATAATCTCTAAATTTTCCGGGAATGGCTTCAGGTTCTTTCGATTCTATTTCTGCCGAATTTGCTGACAATGTTCTACGTTTTAAGCGCCGCAAAAGTACGCTTTTTAGAAAGCCACCGAAAAGAATTCAGTCTTTTAACTATCAACCGCATGTAATCATCCCAAAAATCGCCCATATAAAGCCCAGTTTTCACTAACCGATAGGGAAAATACTACATATGTACCCCGCTACAAAGATTCGCCGTCCCGTAATTTTGTATGCAAACATTACCCTGATATGAAAAAATATTATTTGTGGATATGGCTCCTGTTGGTTTTACCTATTGTCTCCAATGCACAGATTTCCCATGGTCCAACAATCCATGTCGGCTATCAGGGGTCGGGTATAAAGCCGGCAGAAATGAATGAATTCGTGTCCACCTTCAACCAACATTACGAAGGGGTAATTCCTAAAAGGTTGAAAAGCTATTCTATCTTTCCGTCGCATGGGTTTAACGCGGGCATAGGTTATCGCTTTTTTAAACGAGAAAGCGGCGGTTTTACGGGCTATGCGGGCTATTCTTATGCACAAACACGAAACACAAACAGCGCCACTTTCAAAAATGGAATAGGGTACGATTTCGGGATGAAACTTCGCGACCATTTTTTCTATCTGGAAGCCGGGGCGGGTATCCGCGGCCGTTTTTTTATTAACGGTTGTCTCGATTTTCTATTTCGAAAAACCACCATACGCTCGTCCACCGTGTATCAGGATGGAACTAAGAGCATCGGCTCCGAATATGATATCAATGGAATGTATACGGGAACTACCAATGCTTTTGCGCCGGGTATTTCATTGGGCGGCAGGGTTTGGCATTTCTTTATCGTAAGCCGTCTGTTATACACGGTGCCTATCGTTAAATCATCATTATATATGACTGATTATAGTGTACTTCGTTTTCGCTCACACGATTTTCCACAGGATTTTGAAGAATTTTTGGTGGACGTAACCGGCGAAAATCAAGAAAACGGAATTAAATCCGACGGATTTAACGGACTGCTTCTTCAGTTGAACGTAGAGTTTATGATTCCCTTTAAAAAGAAATAACCATGAAAAATAAGATAGCCGTATTTTTTGCCTGTGCCTTATTATCCATGTTTTCGTGTGATAAATCCGACAATATGCGTAACCGGTTTCTGGGTACTTGGGACGTAAAATTGTTTCAACGGGAGTATATTACCCAAGAGGGTTCGGAAGTGTTGTTTTCGAAACAAGATGCGGGATATATCACTTTTGAAGCTCCGTTTGAAGGAGAAGCCGGGCAAGAGTTGGATTTTTCGGGTTCCTTGGAACAGGAAAGCGGAACAAGCGAAATTGAGGGCAGTGGCCAGATAGACGACGAGGCTTCGCGTTGGATTATTTACAATGGGGAATGTTCCGGATTTATCGGTTGCGATTTAACTTATACCATCACCAAAGCGACCACGCGTAAATTGGAAATGTTTACGATGGCTTACAGCGGAACACCCGGCGAACATTATAAACTCACATTGAAAATGAGCAAATAATACAAAAAGAAATGCCCACCGATCGGTGGGCATTTCTTTTTGTTGAATAAACAAAGTCCAGATTGTTATTGGCGGATAACGGTTTTGGTGATGCGGAGATTAGGTCCCGTCAACGAAACGAAATATGTTCCCGGGGACAACATGCTCAGGTCTACCAATATTCCTCCGTTCAATTCATTGGCCTGTATCATACGGTTTGATAGTATTCTACCCGTAATGTCAAGCATCTGAAGTTGAAGTTCCACATGGTCTGTTGATGTTTGTAATGTAACGGATCCCGTAGTCGGATTCGGGAATACCACAAGGTTTATGTTGCTCGCAATATCCTCGATGCCCACGGTTTGTCCTGTAATCGTAATCAATATGGAATCTGATTTGGACGCATCAACCGTTGACACTGCTTTAGCCCAAACCGTACCGTTGGTAGTGGCGGTTACTACACCTGCATTGGAAATAGTAGCTGAACCCGTAACTGGCATGATGCTCCATGTAACAGTTTGTGGCTGTGGGCTTGGATAAACGGTGGCAACTAATGGTAAGGTACCTCCTTGGGTAGAAATTATGGACGGAACAGCCCCTTGGGTTGTAACTACAACACTGTCAATACCGGCAGGCGCAGTATTGGTTATGGTGATGGAATAATCTTCCATTTCACCGTATGGGTTATTGGCTGATAATGGGCCGCATACCGCTGAGTTTAATGGAGCTACGGCGGCAGTAACCACTACGCGCATTCTGGTTGTTCCAAGAATGGCATTAGCCGGAATAATGATATTGCCCGTAACTGCTTGGTTTAATCCTGTTCCTACCGGTGTGTATTCGTTCTCTAATGAGTCAAGTAGACCGTTTTGGTTATAATCTATCCAAACACCTACCGACTCATATAGCCAGCCATCACCTGATGGACCAACTGACACTGAAATTGGAACGGTTGAACCAGCCATCACCTGTGCCGGAGTTACGCTCGTGCTGTAATCTGAATAGCCGGTGGTGGTATTCCCGCATGTACTGTTATTGTTGATGGTGCCGAATGTTACGTTTGTAATTACGTCGCCGTCAGCACAGTTCAGGTTGATGCTTGGTATACAGTAGCAAGTCATCGGTGCATTTTGTGCTACTGAAATTGCATCGGATGTATCGCTTTCGGTAGAATTGGTACATGTAACGATCAGTCGGTAATCGGTTGCTTGGGATTGTGTTGTGGTGTATCCAACGGTATTTTGTGCCGTGCCTAAGTTGGTCCAAGTTGTGCCACCATCGGCAGACGATTGCCATTGGTAACTAAAACCGGCTTCAGGCGTAACGTCAGATGTAAGGTTAATGCTTGTTCCTGTACAGGCAGAACTTACGGATGAACTTGCCGTACCTGAATTTGGTGTTCCTGTACATGCCACGGCTGCGGTAATATTAACTGCATAATCTTCGGTTTCTCCGTATGTATATTCCAAGCATGCATCCGCTGCCGTGAGTGGCGTGTTGTATCGAGTTCTTACCCTTATTCTGGTTTGCCCGGCCAATGCGGATACCGGAATCGCGATATTTGATGTAACCACACTACCAGCGGCTGGAGAAGAACCTAACAGTGTAAATTCGGAAGTTTCAAAAATTCCGTTTTGGTTGTAATCAACCCAAGCTGCCACATGCTGAGTGCCAGTATGTGGTGGAATGGTGATGGATATAGGGGAGCTAGTGCCGGCTGTTACTGCACCAGCACTTACAGAAGATGTAAAATTGCTATACCCGGTGGCCGAACAAGTGGAATTGTTGTTGATGCCTGCAAATGTAACGTTTGTCATTTCGTCACTGTCGGTACAATCCGATTCGGGTTCGCAATAACATGCGCTGGCCGGGTTAAGCGTAACCGAGACAGCCGTAGATGTATCACTGTTCGAAGAGTTGGTACAGGTAACGATCACACGGTAATCGGTGTTTTGCGTAATGCCGGTGGTTATTGCATACGCAACCGAGGTTTGTACAGTACCTAAATTACTCCATGTGGTACCACCGTCCGTGGATGATTGCCATTGATAACTAAATCCTCCTTGGGAAACCACATCCGACGAAAGGTTGAACGGAATGCCTGCGCATACCGCCGCTTGAGAAGCGCTGGCCAATCCTGCGGCAGGTGTTCCTGCACACGGCGTTGGTGCTATAATGTTTACATGATAATCTTCGGATTCTCCATACCCTTGGGTATCGTCACAGGCCATGCCTGATGTTGCCGTGGCTGCACTAACGGCGGCTACGCGTACCCTCATTGTGGTTGAGCCCAATGTGGCTGTTGCCGGTATGATGATCGTGCCGGAAACGACCGAGCCCGAGCCTGTTCCTATGTAGGTGAATTCGTTCGCGTCAAACAAATCATTGTGGTTATAATCGATCCATACGGATACCGATTCATTGGCGAAACCCGACCCTACGGTGACCGATATGGGATAAGATAACGAAGTGGCTAAGGTGGGTGCCGCAAGGGCCGTATAATCACTGTAACCGTCGGTGCCACAGGCAGACGGATTATTTATGGTACCAAACGTAACATTCGTGATTAAGTCGCCGTCAGTACAATCAAGCTCCGGAATGCAATAGGTTTGGGCATTGCTATATGCCGTCATCCCAAGTAGCATTATACCGGTGGCTACTCCAAGTAAACTTTTGTTTTTCATAATTCTACAATTTAGTTTAGTAAACATAGTAAACTTAAACTAAGTTAAAAATTAAATAAGTAAAATATTTATATATTTTTTATTTACAGTTGTTTAAGTCATATATTATAAATACACAATATGTGGAATTATTTCACATATTGTGTATTTATATTTTTTAGTTTATGTAATGAGCAAAAAAAAAAGGACCACGGATGTGGCCCTTGTACTATATTGATTTTAAAGACTATTCAGGCCTCATCTGAGGGAAAAATAACACTTCTTGAATCGACGGTTGGTTGGTAATTAACATTGCCAAGCGGTCTATACCAATTCCGATACCAGAAGTTGGAGGCATGCCATATTCCAACGAGCGCACAAAATCATGGTCGATAAACATGGCTTCATCATCTCCTTTTTCGCCCAATTTCACTTGCTCCTGAAAGCGTTCTAATTGATCAATCGGGTCGTTCAATTCAGTATAGGCGTTGGCAATTTCTTTTCCGTTTACCATCAACTCGAAACGCTCCACCAATCCTTCTTTGGAACGATGTTTTTTTGTAAGCGGACTCATCTCCACTGGATAGTCGATGATGAACGTGGGCTGGATGTAATTCTTCTCACATTTCCCCCCGAAAATCTCATCGATCAATTTACCGTGGCCCATGGCGGGAGTAGTTTCTATATGCAGTTTTTTGCAAACATTGCGGAGTTCTTCTTCATTCATCGTAGATACATCAAAACCTGTGTGTTCTTTGATGGCGTCATAGATGGAAACGCGCGGAAACGGTGCCTTGAAGCTGATTGTGTTTTCTCCAACCGTAAGCTCCGTGGTATCGTTGGTGGCCAAGGCCACTTTTTCAAACAATTTCTCGGTGGTTTCCATCATCCAGAAATAATCTTTGTACGCCACATAGAATTCCAATACGGTAAATTCCGGGTTATGGGTACGGTCCATTCCTTCGTTACGGAAGTTGCGGGAGAACTCGTATACCCAATCAAAGCCGCCCACGATGAGACGCTTCAGGTATAATTCGTTCGCTATACGGAGATAAAAAGGAACATCCAACGCATTATGGTGTGTGATGAACGGGCGGGCTGCCGCGCCACCGGGAATATTTTGTAAAGCCGGTGTATCCACTTCCAATGCGCCTTGGTCGTTCAAAAAATCACGTATAGCCCTCACCATTTTGGTACGTTTGATGAAGGTTTCCTTCACGCCCTCGTTCACCACCAAATCAACATAACGTTGGCGGTAGCGTTTCTCCGGGTCGGTAAACGCATCGTGGATGTTTCCTTCGGCGTCTTTCTTTACCACCGGTAACGGACGCAAAGATTTGGCCAACAAAGTAAATTCGCTGACGTGTACGGAAGTTTCGCCCGTTTTGGTTTTGAATACATATCCCTTCACGCCCACAAAGTCGCCTAGGTGGATGAGTTTTTTGAATACCGTATTGTATAATGTTTTGTCTTCGCCCGGTGCGATGGCATCGCGGGCGATGTACACCTGGATTTCTCCCTGTGAGTCTTTCAATACGGCGAAAGATGCATTACCCATAATACGGATACTCATCAAACGGCCGGCAATGCATACGTCCGCCATCGGGTTTGTTTCAGGATCGAAATCCTGCTTTATCTTGACGGCATCGGTGTTTACGGGATAAAGTGGTGCCGGAAACGGGTCAATACCCAAGTTTCTCAATTCGTCCAACGCTTGGCGTCGTACCAGTTCCTGTTCCGATAATTCCTGTAGCATGCTGCTTTTTTGATTAAGGTTGCAAAAGTAGGATTTTCTCGGTTTGAAACGTGCGGAATGCCATGTATTTTGCCAAAGCGGCTATTTACCGCAAAAAAAAATTAAGTATTATTTATGTAAAAGGCGTAAAACTGAATTTTGTATCTTCGTTCATCATGGAAGCCGAAGAACCCATCGTATCATACAGTCAACTGAATCCCGAAGGGTCCTATACCTATTGGGATTATCTCAAATGGCAATTTACCGACCGTGTAGAATTAATCCGCGGCAAAATTTTCAAGATGAGCCCGGCACCAGGTGCTGAACATCAGGGAGTAAACATTAATTTGTCCCGGTTGGTGTTGAATGTT